>Ga0207642_10000138_pt1 | contig 20464 bp, 23 predicted proteins | sample KBSMisM22_FD_184309 | JGI IMG/M metagenome (GOLD analysis project Ga0207642, IMG submission 184309) | Miscanthus rhizosphere microbial communities from Kellogg Biological Station, Michigan, USA - KBS Miscanthus M2-2 (SPAdes) (version 2) | ecosystem: Host-associated > Plants > Roots >... | reverse complement strand
TCGGTCTTCGCCTGCAGGAGCAGGGAGAGGATGTCGCGGCGGTCCTCGAGGTCGCCGGCCCGGCGACGGCGCTCGATCACGGCGTAGGTGGCGCGGTCGAGGGTGTCGAGGGCGACCTTCATCAGGACAATCGGCTCGGTGCGGTTGAGGTTGATCAGCTCGCTGACCTGGGCCAGCGGCAGGGTGGAGGCATTGACGACCCGCTTGGTCACCTGCCGCAGCCGGTGCTCCGGGGTGCCGCGCTGCGGCCTGCCCTCGATGCCGAAGATGCCGGCCATGATCACGTCGAGGGTGATCGCCTGCATGCGCGGCGCCAGGGCGATCGGGCAGCCGACCGGCCAGCCGTCGATCTCGCGTTCGGCGGCGCCGGCGATCATCTGCGTGTACTGCTCGATCGCCTCGCCGTGAAAGGGCGGCAGCAGGAGTTTGCGCTGACGCATGTGGCGCGGGCCGACCGCGGTGAGGACGGAGTTGGGGCCGACGATCGGCCGCAGCGGTGACTCGCCGGTCAGCGACGGCGCCTGCTCGGGCTTGGCGGTGAAGAGCGAACGCACATGGTCGGGATGGCTGGTGATGACAGGCCCGCCGGGGACGACGCCGCGCATGCGGAACACCTCGCCCAGCTCGCGGCGGGCACGGAAGACGAACTGGATCTGGCGCTGGTTGAAGCGCAGCGTCTGCAGCAGCGGCGCCAGCGGGATGTCGGGCGGCGCCGGCAGGGCCGCGGCCTCACGTGGCTCGATCGGCCCGGCGGGCGAGGGGGGCGCCTCACCGACGAGGCCGTTCGCCGTTGCCTCGGTGTCTTCGGCGAGATTCGAAGTCGCAGTCTCGCTTGGCGGGCTCACAGGTCCCAGTGTTACACAGATCCATGTCATATAAACCAGCCTCTACAGTCATGTGACGTATGCACGGCAGGCGGACCAAGATCATCGCGACGGTCGGCCCGGCGAGCTGGGACGAGGACGTGCTGGCGCGCCTGATCGAGGCCGGTGCCGACGTCCTGCGCCTCAACTTCTCCCACGCCGACCGCGAGCGCCACGCGCGCACCGTCGAGTCGATCCGCGCCGCGGCGGAGCACGCCGGGCGCGAGGTCGCGGTGCTCGGCGACCTGCCGGGGCCGAAGCTGCGGATCGGCGAGCTGCGCGGCGACGTCGCCGAGCTGGAGACCGGCATGCACGTGAAGCTCACCCCGCAGGCGGTGGAGGGCGACGAGCAGACGATCCCGGTCCAGTGGCCGGGTGTCGGCTCGCTGCGTGAGGACGAGCTGGTCTATCTCGCCGACGGCTCGATCCGGCTGCGGGTGCGCGAGCCCGAGGATGGCGGCGTCGATGCAGAGGTCGAGGTCGGCGGCACCCTCTCCTCGCACAAGGGGATGAACATCCCCGGGGTCTCCGCCCGGGCCGCCACCGACGGCGACCTCGGCTGGGTCGAGTTTGCGGTCGAGCATGGCCTCGACCTGGTCGCGGTCTCTTTCGTCTCAGAGGCGGCGGACCTCGAGCCGGTCGCGGCGCGACTACGCGAGCTCGGCTCAGACATTCCCGTGATTGCCAAGATCGAGAAGCCGCAGGCGGCCGCCAACGCCGAGGAGATCGTGCGGCTGGCCAGCGGCGGGATCATGGTCGCCCGCGGCGACCTCGGCATCGAGCTGCCGCTGGCCGAGGTGCCGGTGGTCCAGAAGCGGCTGATCCGCGCCGCCGGCGTGCGCTCGAAGCCGGCGATCACCGCGACCCAGATGCTGGCCTCGATGGTCAGCGAGCGGCGGCCGACCCGGGCCGAGGTGACCGACGTCGCCAACGCGATCTACGACGGGACCGACGCGGTGATGCTCTCCGAGGAGACGGCGGTCGGCCGCCACCCGGTCGAGGCGGTGCGGACGATGGACCAGATCGCCCGTGCCACTGAGCCCGACCTGCCTTACGGCGAGTGGCTCTTCACCCGCACCGACCAGGCGACCCAGGACGTCGCCGACTCGGTCGCGCAGAGCGCGGTCGGCGCCGTCTACCGGCTCAACCTGGCGGCGATGGTGGTGCCGACGACCAGCGGCCGCACGGCGCGCCTCGTCTCGGCTCACCGGCCGAAGGTGCCGGTGTTGGCGATTTCGCCGCGGATCGAGACCGTGCGCCGGCTCGGCCTGCTCTTCGGCGTTGCCGCCGTCCACAGCCGATACGAGGCCGAGGTGCGCGGCCTGCTCGAGGGTTGCGCGGCGCTGGCGGTGCGGCACGGGGTCGCCCGTTCGGGCGACCTGATCGCGATCGTCGCCGGCATGCCCGATCAGGAGCTGGGGACCAACCTCTTCGAGGTGCATCGCGTTCCCTGAGCCGGGTAGGGTTCGGGCGCGATGACCGACTTCGACGCGATCGCCAAGGGGATGGGCCAGGCGGTGCCGTTCGCCGGCCACCTCGGCCTGGAGATAACGAGCGTTGCCGCGGGCGAGGCGACGGTGCGGTTGCCGGAGCGGCCGGAGCTGAACAACCATGTCGGCTCCCAGCACGCGGGCGCGCTCTTCACCGCCGCCGAGACTGCTTCGGGGGCGGCCTTCGTGGGAGCTTTCGCCGAGCGGATGGGCGAGGTGACGCCGCTCGCCCGCAGCGCCGAGATCTCTTACGTGAAGATCGCCAGGGGCCCGATCGAGGCGAAGGCGCGGCTCGGCGTCCCGGCGGCGGAGGCGCTGGCCACCCTCGACGCCGAGGGCAAGGTCGAATTCCCCTGCGAGATCGAGCTGGCCGACGCTGAGGGCCGGCAGGTCGCGACCGCGACCGTCCACTGGCACGTGCGGCTGAACGAGCCGGCTACCGCCGAGGCGTGAGCGCGGTCCGGCTCGAGCGGGAGGGCGGGTTGGCGCTCGCCACCCTCGATAGCCCGCCGCTCAACCTCTTCGACAAAGCGCTGTTCGAGGGCCTGCGAGACGCCGTCGCGGCGGTCGAGGCCGAGCCGCCGCGGGCGCTGCTCTTTCGGGCCGAGGGGCGGGCGGTCTCCGGCGGGGTCGACGTGCACGAGTTCGACGGCCTCACGCCGGAGCAGGCGAGCGCTCTCTGGGACGAGCTGATCGGCCTGGTCGAGCGGGTCGAATCGCTGCCGTTGCCGGTTGTCTTTGCCGCCCACGCACTCACCCTGACCGCCGCCTTCGAGCTGGCGCTCGGTTGCGACCTGATCCTCGCCGCCCGTTCTGCCCGCTTCGGCCTGGTCGAGAAGGTGGTCGGCCTGACGCCCTCGATGGGCGGCACCCAGCGCCTCGCCGAGCGCGCCGGCAGCGGCCGCGCCCGCCACTTCGTGATCAGCGGCGAGCTCTTCGAGGCCGAGGAGATGGAGCGCTGGGGCGTGGTCAACCTTCTCTACGAGGACGAGGGCTTCGACGAGCGCGCCCGCGCCTTCGCCGCCGAGCTGGCCGCCGGCCCGACCCGCGCCCACGCTATGACGAAACACATCCTGCGCCGCTACCGCGAAGGTGGCATCCCGGCGGCCGACCAAGCCGTCCGCGAGGACGCGGGCGACCTCTTCGCCACCGAAGACCTCCAGCGCGCCGTCAAGACCTTCCTCGACAAGGGCCCCGGCCACGCCGAGTTCCAAGGCCGCTGACCCCATAGAATCCCCAGCAGAGGCCCTCCGAGGCCTCGTTTCTGCGCCTGTAGCTCAGTTGGATAGAGCGTCGGTCTACGAAACCGAAGGTCACAGGTTCGAATCCTGTCAGGCGCGTTAACGTGATCCCGCTTGGGGAGCGGGTTTGTGGGGTTTCTGGTGGTTTCGCCAGAGAGCGAAAACGCCGCTGGGGCAACGCCTGGGGCAACGTGAGGTCCGAGTGAGGTTCGGCGGCAGACCTTGAGACGGGCATCCCGTCCACCTACGTTCGGCCGCGACAAGTTGAAATAGCGGCCCCGGCGACGCGCGAACGCCCCGGGGCCCGGCACCGAAGAGCAAGCTTCGATGCGATGGAGACGGTACCGCCCGTGGGCGGGGCCGGACTGCATCCCTGGGTCTCTCTTCAGCGCTCTGGACGAAAGGGGACGCCGTGCCCGGCAAAACCACCGCGACGATCGACCGGGAGCGCCGAGACGCGCTCTACGAGCTCATCCTCGACCATCTCAGCGGCCTCGGCGATTTCTGGATCGCGATCGAGGAGAAGGACTTCGCCAAGGCCGAGCGGCTCGGCATCGAGTACGGCGAAGACCTTCGCCTGATGCAGGACCTGGGCTGGGCCGAGGAGGACGGTCGCGAGAGCGTCGACCTGACGATGCCGTCCCACGACCTGATGGAACTGCTCGGCCGTCTGCGCGGCGAAGCCGAGAGCGTCCTGACCGGCTCGGCCTGCGTCCGGATGCTGCAGGCCGAAGAAGAGAACGCGAGGGATCGCTACCGGCGGGCGAAGGCGACGTGCGAGGAGCTAATCGAGCGTCTGGACCCGGGCGAAGGCTGATCGACCGGCCAACGCGGCGAGCGGCTTCCCGAGGGTCGAGGCGCAGGCCACAGGGAGGGAACGGAGCCCGATGCTTGGGCTGCGTCCCTGCCTCGGCCCTCGGAAAGCCGCAGTCGATCTGTTCTCGCCGTCTTCGTTGAACGGCCGGCCGTCCGATCAGGCGGCCGGGCGGTCCACCCAGAAGGCGAAGATCAGCAGAGCCACGGCGAGGCTGACGGCAGCGGGTCGGATCGCGAGCCCCCGGCGATTGCGGCGCATTTCGGGAACGCTTGGCATCGACATATAGATGTCAGTGAGGCCGTGCCGCCGGATCGCCAGGTAACAAGCGGCTTTCGAGCAATCCTTGCTGTCGAGCGTGCGGACCCCGATGCGGACCCCATAGCGAACCCCAGTGCGGACCCCGATGCGAACCCCTGTGCGACAGATAGATGTCAGCGCGGCGCGGTCGCTCCAACGGCAGGCGGCAAGCGACTTTGGGCCACCATCGACATCGGGGCGATGCGAGCCGTAGTGCGAGCTGCGGTGCGAGCCGTAGAACGAGCCGTAGTGCGAGCAGCAGTGCGAAGTAGACAATGAGCTGCGAACGGCGCCGCTGAAAGCCTCCTGGCAGCCCGGTTCCTCCTGTTAACGTTTTGTCCGACAACGCAAATGGGGCGGCACCGCGTACACGGCCCGCCCCCGGCTCACGAGGTGGTGCTCATGAGCGTTTCCCAGGATACGTCGGCCCCTGCGGTCGATCCAGGCTGCGGCGACAGGCGACGGCTGAGAAAGACCAAGACGCCGGGTGTCTTCAAGCGCGTGGACAGCAAGGGCCGGATCATCGGCTACGTCTCCGTCTTCCGCAGCGCCGGGCGGCAGCGAAAGCGCCACGCTCGCACATACGAGGAAGCGAAGGGGATCAAGCGCGAGAGCGAGACCGACCGCGACCGCGGCGAGCTTCAGGAGCGCACGACAATCGGCTTCCTGCGCTACCTCGATGAATGGGTCGAGCGCTACCGCGGCCAGGGAAGGCGCGGCTTCCGCGAGAGCACCCGCGAGGAATACCGCCGCCTGATTCGCGCCTACGCCCACCGCCACTTCTCCCGCAAGCTGAAGCTGGCCGACCTGAGCACCTACGCGCTGGCCCGCTACATGGACTGGCTCGCCGACGAGGAGGAGCAAGGCAAGCGCCTCAGCGACCGCACCATCGCCAACGCCGTGATCCCGCTGCGTGCTGCTCTGGCAACCGCCAAGCGCGAGGGCCTGATCCGCCATAACCCGGCCCAAGGTCTCGCCATGCCGCACCGCGAGCAACTGCCGGACGAGGAGGTCAAGGTCTTCAGCCGCGACCAGCTCGCCGCCCTCCTGGCAATGGCGCCCGAGCGCCATGCGCCGCTGTTCGAGCTCCTGGCCGCCACCGGCCTGCGGATCAGCGAGGCGATCGCCCTCCAGCGCTTGCACCTCCAACTCGACCAGAGCGAGCCCGAGGTCTGTGTCCGTCGCGCCATCGTCCGCGACCGGATCGTGCCGCCCAAGAGCAAGTACGGCAAGCGCGAGGTCCGCCTACCGGCGCCGCTCGTCGCGAAGCTGAGCGCCCACCTCGCCGCTCAGCCCGATCGAGATTCGACCGCCCTCGTCTTCCCCAGCGAAGCGGGTAGTCCGCTCGCTCCCGGCAACCTCCGCCGCCGGGTCCTCAAGCCTCTTGCCGAGGAGGTCGACGCCCCCTGGGCGGGCTTCCATACGTTCCGCCACACCTTCGCCTCGCTCCACCTAAGCCAAGGCACCAACCTCCTCCAACTCAGCCGTGCCCTCGGCCACCACTCGCCCGCCTTCACGCTGACCCGCTACACACACCTGCTGCCAGGAGATGGCGTACCGGCGTTGGCGCTGTAACGGAAACGTCCAAATCGGGGTCGGGTTGAACTTCGGCATCTGGCACATTCGGGACGCCGGGATGCCTCATACGCTCGAAACCACGACCGGAGACCTATACCCAAACTCGAGCACTGGCCAGTCCTGGTAAGAATGACGATGTGACAGCACTGCGGGTACGGCATATTTCGGATGCTCTGACGGCACGATTCGACGGCCTTATCGACATGGCCGACTACAAGAAGGCCTCGGATGACGAACGCACGAAAGTTTTTCGAACCCGCGCCCTAGCTGCGCAGGCCCTTCGCCGCATCGCCGGTATCGATGCCGACGCTGCTGCAGCGGCCGTCACGGACGGCTCCGGCGACAATGGCATAGATGCAATTTATGTCAGCGAGACGGATGTTGTTGTGCTTGTGCAAGCAAAGTGGGATTCGAAAGGAACCGCAGGAATCGGTGTCGGTGATACCCGCAATTTCATTGCAGGCCTAAAGGATCTCACCGACGAGCGCTTCGACCGTTTTAACAACAAGTTCCAAGGCCATGTAGCCGAACTTCAAGGTGCGCTTCAAAACCCAGATGTCACCTTCGTCATGGTTGTGGCAACTACCGGCACACCGAACTTCTCCCAGCCTGTCGCCAACGCGTTTAGCGATATGGAAGCGGACCTAAATAATCCTGATCCGCTTGTCAGAGTCGAATCGTTGGGTCTAGCGGATTTTCACAGCGCCATCACTGCCGATGCAGACAGTCCGCGAATCGATCTGCAAGTCACGATCGAAAATTGGGGCTTGGTCACCGAGCCATATGAAGCGTTCTACGGGACAGTCGCAGCGGCCGGCGTCGCTGATTGGTTTCAACGCCACGGAGACCATCTGTTCGAGCAGAACATCCGAAAGCCGCTTGGAAACACATCCGTCAATCAAGGCTTGGCTCGGACTTTGCATGACGAGCAGTCTCATTTTTGGTACTTCAATAACGGGATCACGGCGCTTTGCAGTTCGATCAAGAAGCTCCCGAAGGGAGCATCATCCCGAACCTTCGCGGAGTTCCTGCTAAGTGGGGTGCAGATAGTCAATGGAGCCCAGACGGTTGCGTCCATCGCGCGAGCCGCAAGAGAGATAGATAGGACGGACGGTCTTGACGCTAGGGTGTGGGTGCGGTTCATCTCCCTGGAGGGTTGTCCTCCTGAGTTCGCGTCGGACGTCACGGCTGCGACCAACACTCAGAACACGGTTGAACGGAGTGACTTCGTTGCCCTAGACTCGGAACAATCGCGGCTCAGGACTGAGCTTTTGCTCACGGTTCAGAAGACGTATTCGATCAAGCGGGGAGAGGAAACGCCGCCGCGTGAGTACGGATGTACGGTGACCGAGGCGACTGTAGCGCTTGCCTGTGCGCAAGGCGACCCTTCACTCGCCGTCATTGCCAAGAGTGCCGTCGGTCGACTCTGGGAGTCAACGACGAGGCCCCCGTATCGGACACTCTTTAATCCCTCTACTTCTGCGCTGCGGCTTTGGCGTTCAGTCCAAGTGCTTCGTGCCGTAGATCAAGAGTTGGAGGCCCGAAGGCATGAGCTAGATGGCCGCGCACGATCAGTCGCCGTACAAGGTAATCGGATCGCTCTTCATCTAGCCTTTCGCGAGCTTGATATGTCCGCTATCGATAATCCTGATGCGGATTGGAAGGGGCAACTCGACCTAGTGCCGAAAGTCACGGGTGATGTGCTGGACCTAATGATCCGACATGTCGAGAGCGAGTATGCGGGCAACTACATCACGAGTCTATTCAAGAATGCCAGTCGATGCGAGAACCTCGTTGATCTCGTTCGCGTTGATCGAGCTGGGACGTCCTAGTCGTCCGCATCGTCACCATTGGCGCTTAGGCGCTAAATTCCGTAGATGGCGACTAAGCCCTGTCCTTGAGACGGCACAAGAGGCGAATGGTTGTTGCATAAGACGATGGATGTGGACCTCTCACCCGCTTTTCGCTGGCATCTCATGCCAACTCCTAATCAGGATCTCGCGCTTGTCATCAATCCGAACCTCCAATATGGAAGCGTCGCAAAGGAGGACGGGATGAGAGTACTCATGACCCGGTACGACACCCCGAGGAAGTCTTGCGTAAAAGGCAGTTGCGTTCTTAGCTTCTTGGAGGATCGCTGATCGCGCGTCCTCACAGTTTGGCCAGGTTCGCCGATATGCGGAGATTGCCCGAGTATGAACCTGCGCTCTTGCAGCAGCAGAGCGCCAGTCGAAATCGTCATCCCTGAGCAGTTCAACTGTGTCGGTAGACATGTAGGTAGGAGGGATGGGCTTTGGAGATTTGCTAGGCCCTACTGGCTTCGGTGGGAACACCAAGCGCTTAGCAACCCACTCCCATGATTCTGCGGGGAATGCTCTCCGAACAAACAGCAGGCCCCCTTCGGGTATCGCGATGAAGAATTCGCTGATGTCCTGATCGTGGAGCTCAACCCAAAGAGGCAGCTCTTTCGTCGGATAGCCATGCTCGTATATCCGGTTGCGGAGCTCGCGCTCAGCGGCTTCGTTATCGAGATCCCACTGCGCTTTAGCCCTTCTGATTACCCCCGGCCCGAAGCCGAGTCGTTCAGCAAGTGCCGGACCATCTTCTGGCGCGCCGGGGGGAAGTTGATCCGGAGCGCAAGGATCGGGGCGGTCGCTTCTCGCATTCTCGGAGCGGCGTGGCACGGGGTAAATAGAATAATCCCGGAATTTTGGAATGGCTGCGCATAGAGGCCAACTGGGCGGTCGCGCGCGGATGACCTTTCTAGGGAACCGAGGGTCGCGCCTTCGGAAATGACTCCCGGGCCTTTAAAGAGCTCAGGCGCTGCGCAGAAGTTGGGAGACGACCTCGCCCGGCTGCTGGCCGCGCTCGGTGGCGATTCGCTCTAGGCGCTTGGCGTCGTCGCCCTCAACGCTCACGATGATCGAGAGCTTCGCGTCGGGGTTGCCCTCGTGTATCTCGATCTGATCGGAGCGGGCGCGGTCAATCTCAGCATCGAAGTCTCCGGGCTGAGGATCGGGGTCTGTCCAGGGATCTTTCCCCATGTCAACCAATGATTCTACGCTCGCGCTCGGTGGCGGTCCAGCCGGTGACGATTAGCCACGACGTTGGGTCGACGGTGCGCTCGATCACGAGCGTGAGGGCGCGACCGCCATCGGTATGGCCGATGATCAGCAGTCGCTCACCCTCTTGACCGCCGCTGTGAGGATTGCGAACGATTGCGTGGCGATTGCGCGGCAGCTGCTCGGCCTCGGCCGTCGAGATTCCCCGCGCTCCGAGCTTGACGCGGGCAGCGTCGGTGGCGAGTAGCTCGGCAATCGCGTCGGGCATTTGCCGATGTCTATCGGACGGTCCCGACAGCCAAGGGTGATGGCTGGCGAAACGTTTACGCTGCGCGGCCAGCTAGCCTTCTACGCCTATGAGCCCCAACACTCCCAAGCAAAAAAGAGACACGGTCAAGGGTGAGTTGAAGTCCGGCTTGCCGGGCACGCCAGAGGCATTGCGGCGGCAGATTCGCAGAGCCATGAAGGAACACGCCGAGACGCTGCGCCGTCTCGCCGAGTAGGGCCGGCTCCTTGTTTCACGTATCGAAACATGAAACGCCGTGCTGAAGGGGCAGGACGTGGTCGTGCTTCTGAAGCTGCTTGAGCCGGGCGGGCCGACTTCCGTGCGAGACCTTGCAAGTGGGCTCGGCTTCGATGTCGCGGGCACGCATCGAGCGATACGTCGTCTTGGCGAAGCGGACCTCTACTCGATGGAACGTCGGCGGGTCCACGAGCCACATGCTGAAGAGTTCCTCATTCATGCGGTCAGGTTCAGCTTCCCGGCAAAATTGGGCGCCGAAGTTGCTGGGGTTCCGTCGTCGTGGGCAGCTGATCCGCTGAAGGGGGAGCTCGCCGACTATGCGGGTTTGCCGGTCGTCTGGCCCTACGCCACGGGCAGGGTACGGGGGCTGGCGTTGGAGCCGCTCCATCCGATGGTGCCGAAGGCGGCGCTCGCCGATTCGGAGCTGTGGCAGCGCTTGGCGCTCGTGGACGCTTTGCGAGGCTGCGACGGACCGCGTGTCCGCCAGTTGGCAGAGAGGCTCCTGACGGAGAGAATCGGACCGTGAGTCACCGCGACGCTCGACGGATCGGAGAGCGGCCAGCGCTGAATGGGAAGCAGCGGGCTGAGCGATTGCAACGGTTGGCCAAGCGTCTCCGTAGCGTGGACGGGCTGGATCGCGACGCGCTCAGGAACATCGAGCAGGCAGGCACTGAGAGCATCGAGCCTCCTGTCTCCGCCAAGGTCATGGACGAAGCGATCGATCTCGCCATCGCGGGGCAATCCTCCTATCCCGAGCGAGCCGCCTTCATCGACGCCGACGCGGCATCAGCTGGCCGCGAGATCAAGTGCGCTACCGATGAAGGACTACCCGTAGTTCTCGTCGCTCGCGATGGCAGCTTCCAAGTCTTGATGCCTGAACCGGTGGGCCGGTAGCGCTTCGACCTCTCTGGGATTACCGCACTACAGTCAAAGGCCGAGGGTGGATCGCGAGATGGAGACTTGGTGCAGCGAGGACGGTCGCGAGTGGCGCATCGGCGGCGATGCTGAGGTCGCGTGGATCGAGGAGAACACTCCGAGCGGGCTGAGGATCACGTCCGCGATCCCCCCGGTGTTCGAGGCGTACGCCACCCTGGAGTTGCCTGGCACCGGCAAACAGCCGACTGCTTCCACCGCCGAGGAGTGGGAGCAACTGGAAATAGATGGAGACCGTCATGACGCCGGAGTGCTTGCGGTGCTCAGCCAGCACTCTCAGGCGCAGCCGTGGTGGCTGGGCTATCTCGAAACAGGAGCGTCCGACCTCATCTTCAACGGCGCAAAGCGGACGAGGTTCTACGCCGACTGGCCGTATGTGCTCATCGAGGCCGGCCCCGAGCAGGCCGGTACCTGGCGCGAGGATTGTTGGAAGGGCGTTCTGCCGGACCTGATGTTCCCGGCCGATCGGTCCTGGCTCTTCTCAACCTTGTGGGATGACGATTGGACGTGCATCGGCGGCTCGCGGCCGCTGATCGACGTCTTTCTGGTTCACCCCGACCTACGCGACCGCGCTCGAGAGGTCGATCCATCGGTCGAGGACGCGACTCCACCTGGGCATACCGCGTACTGATCGCGGGCGGGTGACAGGACCCCTGGGGCAACAAATGGGGCAACATGCCCCACAGATTCCAGCCGATCCCAGCTGGACTCGATTTGCCGGAAACCGCTTGAAACCTAGCCCCACGTAGCCCAGCCGGTCCACCGGCGCGGGCTACGAAACCGAAGGTCACAGGTTCGAATCCTGTCAGGCGCGTTCCGGTGCGTTCCCTGCGAGGCCACGCGTTTCCTATCGCAGAGCGGTTTGCGCGGCTTCGAGTTGGATCGGCGTTCCGCGGGCTTCCTGGCGATTCCGAGGCGTTCCGGAGTGTCGTGGCCACATTTTGGTCGCATCTCTGACGGTCGCCGCTGGCGAATAGGCTCTCCGGCGATGACGGATCAGACGCGGCGGAAGGCGGTTGCGGACGTGCGTCGCGCTCAAGTCAAGTTCGAGCGCCTGCGCAGTCAGCTCGACGACGGTCGTGAGGCGCGGCGCCAGAGCTTCGAGCAAGCGCGAGCAGCCGGCCTCTCATTGGCCGATATTGCGAAGGCGGCCAGCCTGCATCGCAGCCGCGTCGATCAGATCTTGCGCGGGGACTAGCTCCCTGGGATTTGCGTCTTCAGCTTCGAGCAGATGCACTGCTTCGCCAAGGCCGCTGGTCGCTACGAGCCGATGGTCCGTGTCTTCACCGACACCGGCATGAGATTGGGAGAGGTGCTGCCTCTGCGCCGCGAAGACTTCGACGGCGAAACGCCCCAAATCCGACGCACCGCCCACGAGGGCGCGATCCTTGAGGGAACGAAGACCGACCACGGCGAGCAGGATGCGGGCCGCGTCGTCCCCGCGACACTCGCCTGGATGCTCGAAGCCCAGATCCGCCTCAACGGCTCCGACTGCGACCTCCTCTTCACGACCCCCACCGGCCGCATGTGGCGCGAGCGCAACTTCTACCGCGACATCTGGAAGCCAGCCCAGGAAACCTCCGCCCTAGACCTCCGCCCCCACGAGTGCCGCCACAGCTACGTCACCCACCCTCCGCGCCGCAGGCGTCAACGACGCCGACCTGGCCGAGATTGCTGGCCATCGCGTAGAGACGATGCTCGCGCGATACACGCATCCGGTGGGCGAGAGCTTTGCAGCAATCCGGACGGAGGCCGGGTGATGCCCGGCTGTTTTGACGAAGAATGACGCCTTCGCTGGGCGGTTTGGGTTTCCGGAACCTGGTAGGAAGTATCCGTGGCGCTTACGGACCATCCAATTGACGACAGTCTTGCGACTTGGCAAGAAGTCACTGCCGAGCGGGATGACTGGTCTGGACTGTTGCTCGGCAACGGGCTCAGCAGACATATCTGGGGGAACTTTGGTTACCCCTCCCTTTTTGACAAGGCCCAACAGGACAATACGGCGGGGAGTCTGACTCACGCCGACCGCAATCTATTTGAGATTCTGGACACCAAGAACTTCGAGCGTGTTCTTGCTGACCTAGCGGCGGCGATTCGGATGGCAGAGGCGCTTGGGGAGAACGCCCGACCCTATCTTGATCGTTATCAGAGCATTCAACTCGCGCTTGGAAACGCCGTGCGGTCAGTGCACATAAATCGAACGGGCATCCAAGAGGAGACACTCAAAGCTATAGGACATGTGTTGCAGGCGCAGGAGTACGTTTTCACGACTAGCTATGACCTGATCGTGTATTGGGCGATGGGGGCAGTGAATTACTATGGTCTGTGTGACTGTTTCTGGGGCAGTGGGAACTGCTTCGATCCGACTGACTCAGACGTTCCGGAGCACTTGACCCCGATCTACTTCCTGCACGGTGCCCTCCACTTGGTGGTTATGGGCTCTGGGCTTACGCGCAAGCTTGTCCAGACTAACCTTCAAACGCTGCTCGACCAGTTCGGACGGCCCCTCGACGGCGACAAGCAAGCCCGTCCCTTGCTCATCACCGAGGGTTCTTCGCAGCACAAGCTGCAAGCCATCGAGGGCAATGACTACCTCGCCCATGCGCTCGATCAGCTCGGCGAATGCGATCTTCCGCTTGTCGTGTTCGGCAGCGATCTCGGCGAGCAAGACCAGCATCTCGTTGAGGCGCTCAATCGCAACCCTGATCGCCCTATTGCTGTCTCGATCCGAAAAGAGGGGAAGAGCAAGAAGGAAATCCGTGCCGTCAAGGCTATCTTGCGGGGTAGCCTGGATGCGGACCCGCTTGTGTTCTTCGACTCCGAGAGCCATCCTCTCGGATTGCCAAGCCTGTCCGGGGCTTGAGTGCTACATCCGCCGTGGTTCGGGGTATTGTCATGACAATGGCAAGCCGAAGCCCAAATCGCAGCGTTCAGCCCAGCAAGCGACTTGGCGGCTGGGAAGTAGTTCAGGCTGGGCATAAGCGCGCCTCGGCGTTCGCTGAGAAGAAGTCAGACGCCATGAAAATGGCCCGTTCGATGGTCCGCCATGATGGCGGCGGCGAGGTACGCATCAAGAACAGCATGGGGAAGGTCGTTGAGTCGAAGACGGTGCGCGGCAACCCCTTTCAGCGCCGCCGCGCCGCCTGATCGGTCTTCTAGCGCGAAAGCCTAGATTGGGCTTTCAGCCGCGGCGAAACAATCCGCAACCGTCAAGTCGCATATCTGTCACAGAATCGCCGCAAACGGCTTTGCCATGCGGGCGTTCTCCAGCTTATGGAACCGAAGGTCACGGGTTCGAATCCTGCGGGCGCGTTGACGTGATCCTGCTTGGGAAGCGGATTTGCGGCGGAGGGCTGCGGCCGAGGGGGTCCGCGGCCAGGGTGACGGTCGGCTCAGCCGGAGAGCGCCGCCTCCATCTCTGCCAGCTGGGCCTCGATTCCGGCTGAGATCCCGTCGCAGATCTGGTGCACGCCGGGGTCGGCGATCCGGTAGAGCGAGCTGGTGCCGCGCTTGCGGCGCGAGACGAAGCCCTCCGCGAGGAGGGCGCCGAGGTGCTTGGAGATGTTCTGCTGCGAGCCCCCGACCAGCTCGGCGATCTCCCCCACCGAGGCCTCGTCCTGGCGGCGCAGGACATCGAGGATCCGCAGCCGGGTCGGATCTGAGAGGGCGCGAAAACGGCGCGCGATCAGCTCCGCCGCCTCTGGGGTCAACTGACTCTGCTTCATGTGACCATTGTACAGTTCACAACTGATAAGTTGGTAAACTGTCTAGTTGTAAAACGGCCAAGGAGAGGGAATGGGCACGGCACGGAAGCTGGGACCGATCGGGCGGCTGGGGCGCTACGTCGCCACCCACAGGCGGGGAGTCTTCCTTACCTGGGCGCTGATCGCGGTGGGCCTCGGGCTGCTGGCGCCCCGGGTCGAGACGGCGCTTTCCGGCGCCGGCTGGGAAGCCAGTGGCTCGGAGTCCGTCCGGGTCCGGGACCAGACCCAGCGCGAGTTCGGCGGCGCCGGCTCCTACGCGCTCCAGGTCGCGGTCCACTCTTCCGGGGGCGGAGCGAGTGCGCTGCGGCTCCAGCGCGCCGCGGCCGCGGTTGAACGGGTGCTGGCCGCCGACCCCGCGGTCGCCGCCGTCATCCCGCCGCGCCCCGGCGGATCGATCTCCGCGGATGGCCGGACCGCAATCGTGGTCGGCACCGCGGCCCGCGGGCCGAACGAGATGGTCGCCGCCGCCGATCGTCTCAGGCCCGAGATCGCCGCCGCGGCGGGACCGGGAATCGAGGCGAACCTGACCGGCGCCGCGGGCATGTGGGCGGACTTCAACGAAGCCAACCGCGAGGCGATGCTGAAGTCGGAGCTGATCTCCTGGCCGGTGACGCTGGCGATCCTCATCCTCGCCTTCGGCTCGCTGGTAGCCGCGGGCCTGCCGCTGATGCTGACGATCGTCGGCCTCGTCGCCTCCGCCGGCGTCCTTTACCTCGGCACCCAGATCTCGCCGATCTCGATCTGGGCGATGAACTTCGCGCTGATGTTTGCGCTGGCGCTCGGGATCGACTACGCGCTGTTCGTCGTCATGCGCTTCCGCGCTGGGCTTGCAGGCGATCGCACCGCAGTCGAGGCGGTTGCCGAGGCGATGGACAGCGCCGGCAAGGCGGTCCTCTTCTCGGCTCTCACCGTGCTCGTCTCGATCTCGGCGGTGCTGCTCGTCCCCAGCCCCGCCTTCCGCTCGGTCTCGCTGGGAATCATGGTTTCGGTCCTGTTCGTGCTGGCGGCGACGCTGACGCTGCTGCCGGCGGTGCTGGCCAAGCTTGGGTCCAAGGTCGACAGGCTGTCCCTACCCTGGGCCGGCAGCGGCGATCGCGGCTCGCCGCGGCTAGCTCGCTGGGGGGAGCTGCTGTGGCGGCGCCCACTCCTGTTCGGCGGCCTTGCCCTGGTCCTCCTCGTCGGCCTCGCCCTCCCGGCGCTCAGCCTGAGGACGGGGATGCCGTCGATCAAGGTCGTCCCCAAGGACGACTCCTCGCGAGTCGGCTATCGCCACCTCAGCGCCGCCTTCGGCGCGGGCGCGCCGGCGACGATTCAAGTCACCGCGCCGCGCTCCGCCCGTAAGGCGGTGGTGGAAGGATTGGAAGACGACCCCGGCATCGCTTCCGCCGTCGCCCCCGTTGTCGGCGGGGGCGATGCGGTCCTGGTCGGCGCGGTGCCGACCAGCGCCGCCGCGAGCGCCGACTTCGGCGACACGGTCGAGCGGCTGCGGGACACGCTGCCCCCGGCCGCCCTGGTTGGCGGCGCAGCCGCCGAGAACCATGACCTCGAGTCGGCGCTGGCGGCGAAGGCGCCGCTGGCGATCGGGCTCGTCGTCGGGCTTGGGTTCCTACTGCTGCTGATCGCCTTCCAGGCGCCGCTGGTGGCGGCGATCGCAGTTCTCGCCAATCTGCTCTCGACCGCCGCCGCCTTCGGGGTCGCCAAGCTGATTTTCCAGGACGGTCACCTGAGCGGCCTGCTCGGCTTCGAATCGCAGGGCTTTCTCGACGCCTGGGGGCCGATCTTCTTCTTCGCGATGATCTTTGCCATCGCGATGGACTACACCGTCTTCCTGCTCTCCTCGGCGCGGGAACAGTGGGAGCGGACGGGGGACGCAAGGGAGGCGATGGTCGGCGGGCTGGCCCGCTCGGGGCGCGTCGTCCTCGCCGCGGGCATGGTGATGGTCGCGGTCTTCTTCACCTTTGCCCTCTCGGGGCCGTTGCCCCCGAAGGAGATGGGGGTGATCCTCGGCGTCGCCGTCCTCCTCGACACCTTCCCGGTCCGCCTGCTGTTGCTGCCGGTGTTCCTGCGGCTCGCCGGTCGGGCAGCCTGGTCGATGCCCTCGTGGCTGAACCGCACTCTGCCCAACGTCCGCTTCGGGCACGGCGAGGAGGTGGCGGGCTGAGCCGTTAGCCCGCCACCGAGGTCGCTTCCGGCTTCAGCCTGGGCTCAGGCCTCGAGCTGGACCGCGACCTCGTATTTCTCGACTGCGACGCGCTGACCCATGCCGTCGCTGGGTGGGCTCATCTCGCTCAGCGTCGCGTCGCCCTGGCGGTAGTCGTCCTCGGTCTCGAACAGGCTGATCGCCAGGGAACGGCCGCTCTGGGTGTCGTTCAGCAGCAGCAACCCTTTGGCCGGCACGCCCTCGGGTGGGCCTTCCTCGGCCTCAGCCCGTTGACGGATCTCGGCGGCGGTGCGTTCGAGCGACTCGGCGTCGGCGCCCTCGAAACGCGCGACTCGTGCGTACATGTCGTCCTCCTTTGATTCGACAGCAAAAGGAATAGCAGCAAAAGCCGGCCCTTGCTGAGATGTGTTGTATGCCATACGATATATCTCCACACATAGTGCTGTGGACAGCGATGGCCTCTTACGGGAGGTTTCCGCTGGCAGCTTATTCCCGATTCGTGGAGGCTTTGTGAAAATCGAGCGCGAGACCGGCAAGGACTACCGGCGCTGGTCTGTCGAGACCCACCCCTGGGTCGAGAAGTCGCTCGCCGCGGTCTTCTACACCGTGGTCGCCGGCGGGACCGGGGCGGCGATCTTCGGCAGCCTAGCCCGCCTGCTCGGCCACTGATCGAGCCGGGGGATTGCTTCGCGCCCGCCGGTCTGGTTTTGTTGATCGAGCGTTCCTGTCTATTGCGGTCGGCTCGATCGCGGGAGGAGAGACGATTTGGCGAGGTACTGCGACATCGTGATGAAGGGCGGCATCACCAGCGGGGTCGTCTACCCGCTGGCCGCGGTCGAGTTGGCAAAGGAGCACCGCTTCCGCAGCATCGGCGGCACCTCGGCCGGGGCGATCGCCGCTGCCGCGGTGGCGGCGGCCGAGTACGGCACCCGCAGCGGTAAGAACCCCGGCGCCTACGCGAAGATGGCGGAGCTACCGGGCTGGCTGGGCACGAACCTGACCGCGCTGTTCCAGCCGAGCCGGCGCATGCGACCCTTCTTCGAAACCCTCCTCGGCACGCTTGAAGGCGGGCTCCCAACCAAGCTGATGGCGCCGCTCAACGGCTTCCCGCTTGCTGCGAACCTGGGCCTGCTGCCGGGCGCCGCCTTCATCGTCGCGACCTTCGCCCTTGATCCCCCCACGGCGATGAAGGTCCTCGCCACGGCGGTGGGGGCCCTCGTGCTGCTTCCCCTCGGAGTCATAGTCGCGATCGCCCTTTCGGCGACGCTCCGCCTGCGCCGCTTGGCCGACTCCTACTACGGGCTGTGCCCCGGCAACGACCGTGGTGGCGCTGCGCCGCGGCCACCCCTGACCCGCTGGCTGGCCGAATACCTCGACAAGCTGGCCGGCAAGGGCCCGGAGGACCCGCCGCTCACCTTCGGCGACCTCGGCCGGCTCGAGGAGCCCGACGGCGAGCCGGGGCTGACGCTGCAGATGATGACCTCCTGCATCAGCCAGGCGCGTCCCTACACGCTCCCCTTTGAGGGCGAGGAGGAGTTCTGGTTCAAGCCCGAGGAGTTCCTCGATCTCTTCCCCGAGCCGGTGGTCGACCACATGGTCGCGGCCGCCCCCGCCGACGGCGGCGAGCCGCCCGGCGAAGGCCTGGTGCGGTTTCCCCACGCAGAGGACCTGCCGGTCGTGGTCGCGGCGCGGATGAGCCTCAGCTTCCCGGTGCTGATCGGCGCCGTCCCCCTCTACGCCGAGAACAGCCTCGAGAGCGGCAAGCCCCGGGTCGAGCGCTGCTGGTTCTCCGATGGCGGCATCACCAGCAACTTCCCGGTCCACTTCTTCGACTCGCCGGTCCCCCGCTGGCCCACCTACGCGATCGACCTCGCCCAGCTGCCCCCCGGAGAGGAGCCGAGCAAAGACCAGTCGGCGAACGTCTGGCTGCCGGCGAACAACGCAGAGGGGATCGCCGAGGCCTGGGTTGGCTGGGAGGACAAGGGCGGTTTCGGCCGCCTCTTCTCCTTCCTCAACGCGATCTTCCGTACCGCCCAGAACTGGATCGACAACCGGCAGATGCGCGGGCCCGGCTACCGCGACCGAATCGCCCACGTGCGCCTCTCGGCCAAGGAGGGCGGCATGAACCTGAACATGGACCGCACAGCGATCGAGCGCCTCGCCGAGCGCGGCCGCAGCGCCGCCGCCAGCCTCAGCGCCCGCTTCGCGCCAGAGCCGCCGCCCGGCACCGCGCTGGACTGGGACAACCAGCGCTGGCTCCGCTACCGCGCCTACATGACCCAGCTGGAGAAGCAGGGTGGGCAGGTGCTGAAGGGCTTCGGCGCCACACCGGAGAAGCCGCCGGCGCTGCCGCTGGAGGAGCCGCCCCTCGGCGATGAAGAGCGCTACGGGTGGGCGGACGCGGGCCAGCGGGCCTTCGCAAACACAGCGACAGCCGAACTGTTGGCCCTGCACCTGGGCTGGCAGGAGGAGGACGAGAGCTTTGCCGACGGCTCGCCGCGCCCGCCGGTGCTGCCCTGGCAGATCCCCCGCGTCTAGCCCGCGGTGGGCAACTCGATCCAGGTCCCCTTGGGGCCGAGATTGCGGACCGGCGTCTCGCCGATCTGGCTCTCGCAGCCCCAGGACTCGTGGATGTGCCCGCAGACCGCGATGCGGGGGCGCTTCTGTTCGATCGCCCGCAGCAGCGCCTTGCTGCCGAAGTGGTCGGCGCCCCCACCCATGTCGCAGTGGCCCTGCGGCGGAGAGTGGAGGACGAGGACCGCGCCTTCAGGGCAGGCGGAGAGCATCTCCGCCGCGCTCTCCTCGTCGAGGTCGAAGCTCCAGTCCCAGGGCGTGACCGGCACCCCCGCGCCGAGGCCGAAGAACTCCTCCCCGGCGATCGCGGCGCCGCTCCCGTGCAGGACGGTTGCGGCATCCCAGGCCGCCGCCGCCGCGCGCAGCGCCTCCTCGGTCTCGTTGTTGCCGGGCACGAGCACGGTCGGCGTCTCAATTGCCGCCAGGGCGGCGACCGTCTCCTCGAGGCCCTCGTGCACAGAGGCGAAGTCGCCGGCGCCGATCACCACGTCTGCCTCGGTTGCCATTGCGACCAGCTCGGCCGCCTGGCCGAGGTCGCGGTGCAGGTCGCTGAAGGCGAGCAGCCTCACTGCCGCAGGAATCTACTCATTGCCGGGAGCGTTTGATAGTCTCGCCGCGCCCATGCCGGATGTATTTTGGATCGGATTTGGAGTCGCTGCCGCGGGTGCCTTCCTCGGCCTCGTCTCCGGCGCCCGCTCGCGCAGCACCGGCGCCAGGACTGGCCTCGCGATCGGCGCCTACCTGGGCGTGATGGCGGCCTTCCCGCTGCTGGCGATCGGCCTCGCCACCAGCTAGCCGCGATTTCCCGGTCGTCACTTCCCTCCCCGGGTCGCGACCGTCGCCGGTATGCTCGCAGGCGCCGGCGGGTAGAGGGACATCGAACCCCGTCCGCCAGTAGAGGAGAGTGAGATGACCCAGGCGACCACCGTCCCGACGATTGCCCTGCGCGACGGAGTCGAGATCCCCCAGCTCGGATTCGGCGTCTTCCAGGTGCCGCCGGACGAGACCCGGCGCGCGGTCGAGGAGGCGTTCGACGCCGGCTACCGTCACATCGACACCGCGGCCGCCTATCGCAACGAGGCCGGCGTCGGAGCGGCCATGGAGGCGGCCGCGATCCCGCGCGAGGAGGTCTTCGTCATGACCAAGCTGTGGAACTCGAAA
>Ga0207642_10000103_pt1 | contig 22601 bp, 21 predicted proteins | sample KBSMisM22_FD_184309 | JGI IMG/M metagenome (GOLD analysis project Ga0207642, IMG submission 184309) | Miscanthus rhizosphere microbial communities from Kellogg Biological Station, Michigan, USA - KBS Miscanthus M2-2 (SPAdes) (version 2) | ecosystem: Host-associated > Plants > Roots >... | reverse complement strand
CTTGACCTCCGGCGCATCCGCCAGACCTGTGGGGGGAGAGTGGCGGATTTGGGCCGTAGGCGTCATCCGACAAGCGGTTACGGCGATGAAGTGGCCTCCGTAGTCACCTCCAAGTCGACAGAGGCGAGCCAGCCATGCTGTTTCGATCGAGTTTCTGCACAACCGTACGGTTGCAGGATCCGCCACGAAAATGACACGACGACTGATCCGCCCCGGCATGTCCGGACACTCGGTGACGATCGGCTCCTGCGGGACCTGCAAGGGCATCTTGCGGGGGCTCCACCCGGCCAGAGTCATGACCGGGCCCGGGTCCCTGGGAGCGGTCCTGTCCAGCATCACGACGCGCAGCATCCCACGGTCGAGGTAGCCCGGGTCAGCCCGCACGGCTCCGGGCTGCCGAGCCGGCGCCCAGCGTATCCGCCAGGCAGGCGAGGTAGAGGGCGAGCCAGTGCCGGCGGTCGGACGTGGGCCAGCCGCTGTGCTTCGAGATCCGCCCGAGGCGGTAGAGGAGGGTGTTGCGGTGGATGTTGAGTGCGGCCGCGGCGTCTACCAGGACTAACCCGCTCTCCACCCACGCAATCACCGTGGCCCGGGTCGAGGCCCAGTCGCCCGAGGACCTCAGGTCGCCCAGGGTCTCGGCGGTGATCCGGGCCCGGGCAGCGGGAGGCACAGACAAGACGAGCTGCTCTGCCCGGAGGTCGGCGATGTCGTGGGGCGAGGGCTGTCCGTTGGAGGAGCCGACGCGAAGCGCCATCAGCGCCTCGGAGTAGGACGTCGCGATCCCACGCTCGTCGGGCGCGACTCCGCCCACTCCCACCCGACAGGTTGCGCCGACGAGGTCGTGGATGCGCCCGGTCAGGCCGAGGAGATCGTCTCGACCCAGCCGCGGTCGCCCGTCGTGCTGGCTTCGCAGCACGACGTACATCGAGGACGACAGTCCGCAGGACAAGTCCTGCGGATCCTGGAAGGCCTCGCGGACGAGCCGCAGCGCCGAGGAGCCCGCACTGCCCAGACCCGTGGGCGCCATCACCTCGATCACGATGGCCTGCCTGGGCAGGCCCAGGTCGAAGCCGAAGTCGCGGGCGCGGGTCGGCAGGTCGGCGGGGACGTCGGCGTCGTAGGTCAGCAGGTCGCGCAGCAGGGACTCCAGCACCCTCTCGCGGGTCATCCGGGTGCGCAGCAGCACGGCTTCCTCGAGCAGGATCTCCGTCTGCCGCCTGACGACCAGTCCGAACCTCCGGGCCTGGGCCGGACTGCCGGTGATCCCGACCGTCCCCACCGCGGCGCCCTCGTGCACGATCGGCAACGTCATCCCGGGGCGCACGCCGATGAGCCGACGCGCCTCCTCGGCCGTGTGCGCGGCGGCAGTCTGCGTCTTCACCACCTCGACCGACGCCTCGTGGAAGGTGCCCACGCGGGACTGGTCTCCGCTGCCGATCACGATGCCGTCGGCGTCGGTGATGATGATGTTGAGACCGATGATGGCGCTGGTGTCGCCTGCGATCTCCTGGGCGAGCGCGGGTGTCAGGAATGCCGACCCTGCGGCGGCGGTCAAGGGCACTGACATGTACGAACCGTACCATTTCGGGGCTCACTTATCGCCAGATGTTCGTACGGGTCGTCTGATGCTTGCCCCGCTGATGCGGTCTTAGACTCGGGGCCCAACTCCGCTACGAGAAGGTGACCCGATGCGCTTGATCAGTCTCTCCCGACGAGTCGGTCTCGGTCTGGCCAGCGGCGTCTGCATCGCCGCGTTGGTGGCCTGTGCGGGAGGTGGTGACGTCTCCGCCGAGGCGGCCGGTCTGGACACGATCGACCCCGGTGTGATCCAGGTCGCGGTGCAACCGTACGCGCCGTACACCTCGCTGAAAGCGGACAAGCTCAGCGGACTCGACAGCGACATCCTCAACGCCGCCGCGGAGAACCTCGGTCTGAAGGTCCAGCCGCAACTGACCGACTTCAACGGCATGCTCGGTGGCGTCCAGTCCCGCCGCGTCGACGTCGCCATCGGCGGCATCGCCTGGTCCGCGGACCGGCAGAAGGAGGGCCTGTTCACCGACCCCGCCTACTACTCGCCGCCAGCCATGGCCGTGCACGGGTCTGAGAAGTACAGCACCATCGCCGACCTGGAGGGCAAGGATCTCGGCACGGTCACCGGGTACGTGTGGGTCAAGGCGATCCAGGCGATTCCAGGCGCGACGTTGCACGCCTACCCCGACGCGAACGGCGTCCTCAACGACCTGTCGTCCGGGCGGATCCAGGTCGGCTTCCTGGACCCGTTGATCATCATCGACGCCAAGGCCAAGCGTCCCGACTTCGACTTCACGACGCAGTACCTCACCCCGCCGACGGCGGACCAGGTCAAGGCCGTGCCGGCCCTGGAATACCTCGCCCCGTACCAGGTGAGCTTCTACGTTGCCAAGCAGGAGCCCAAGCTCGAGGCCGCACTATCGAAGGAGATCGACGCGATGTACCAGAACGGCAAGCTGGCCGAGCTCATCAAGAAGTACGGCGGGGATCCCGAGCAGTTCCTCGTGCCCACGCCGGAGATCTCGAAGGCCCGTCAGGGCGTCGACCGTGCGGCAAACTGGACCGCCCCGGAGTCGACGTCATGAAGGTCCAGTGGGGTCTGTACACATCGGATCTGTTCTCGGCGCTGCTGAAGACGTTGGAGTACACGGTCCTGGGATTCGTCGGCGCCGTGTTGCTCGGACTGGCCCTGGCGCTGATGCGGCGAAGTCAGACCCGAGTCGTTCGCCTCCCGGCGGGGATCTACACCGAGCTGTTCAAGAACATCCCGTTGCTGGCCATCATCTTCATCACCTACTTCGGCCTGGGGTCGATCGGCCTGCGCCTGAGTGCGCTGGCTGCCGGCGCGCTCAGTCTGGTGATCTTCTACGCGGCTTACCTCTCGGAGATCTTCCGCGCGGCTCTCGGCGGGGTGCCACCCGGCCAGCAGGAGGGTGCTGAGGCGCTCGGCATGAGCCGAATGCGCTCGTTCCGTCAGGTGATCATGCCGCAGGCGCTGCGGCTGGCCCTGCCAGGCACGGCGACGATGGGGGTCGACCTCCTCAAATCGACCTCGTTGCTGGTGACTATCGCCGCCGGCGAGCTGATGAGCCAGGCGCAGCTCATCGCCTCGGAGACGTTCAGGGCGATGGAGGTCTACCTGGTGATCGCCGCCATCTACTTCGCCGTGTGTTATCCGCTGTCCCAGCTGCTGTTGCTGCTCGAACGCAAGGTGCGCGCCGGAACGCCGCTGACGCTCGCGCGTCGCCGCCGGGTCCGCAAGACCAGGGCACTGCTCGCGGCAGGAGCGGTCGCATGAGCGCACTCATCGAGATCCGCAACCTGAGCAAGTCGTTCGGCCCGGCGACGGTGCTGCACTCCGTCGATGTCGACGTCCAAGCGGGCCAGATACTCACCATCCTGGGCCAGAGTGGTGGCGGCAAGAGCACTCTGCTTCGCTGCATCAATCTGCTCGAGCTCCCGAGCGGTGGCGACATCACGATCGCGGGGGACCCGGTCGTCTCGGACGGTCGAGTCGTCGTCAAGGATCTCTGCCGGCTGCGGCAGAAGGTCGGGATGGTCTTCCAGAGGTTCAACCTTTTCCCTCACCTCACTGCCATCGAGAACGTCATCCTCGCGCAGACGAAGGCTGCCGGCATCTCCGAGGACCAGGCGATCGAGACCGCCGTACGCCTCATCCGTCGAGTTGGTCTCGCTCACCGCGCGATGGCCTTTCCCGACCAGATGTCCGGCGGCGAGCAGCAACGGGTCGCGATCGCACGGGCGCTTGCCCTGAAACCGACGGCTCTGCTCTTCGACGAGCCGACCTCGGCACTCGACCCCGAATCGACTCGCGAGGTGCTGACCGTGATGCGCGAACTTGCCGAAGGTGGCATGACGATGGTCATCGTCACCCACGAGGTGCCGTTCGCTCAGCAGATCTCCGACCAGGTGGCGTTCGTCGACGCCGGCTACATCGTTGAGCAAGGTCCGCCCAGCGAGGTGATCGGCGCGCCCCGGGAGCTGCGGACCCAGGCGTTTCTCAACGCCACCAGCCACGCGTGATGAGTGCCCATGCAACTGTCGTCGTCGGCGGTGGGATTGTCGGGCTGGCCTGTGCCTACGAGCTCGCGTCTGCGGGCCAGGAGGTCCACGTGGTCGACCGGTCGACGATCGGGACGGGCTCGTCGGCGGGCAACGCCGGCTGGGTGACCCAGAGCCACTGCTTCCCGGTGCCCTCCCCGGACTCGGTTCGCGCGGGACTCCGGTCCGTGGGGCGGTCGGACTCGCCGCTCTACGTGCGTCCGTCGCTCTCGCCGCGGTTCCTGCGCTGGCTGTACGAGTTCCGCAGGTTCTGCGGCAGGGCCGCCTTCGCCAGGGGAGCGGCCGCGTTGGCGAGCCTCGGGGAGCAGGCCGTCGCGCAGTACGAGAAGTGGCACGCCGACGGGATCGAGACGACCCTGACTCGTCCCGGGTTGGTCCATGCCTTCCTCGACGAGGGTGAGGCCGCGCGCACGCTCGCACTGCAACGCTCCGTCGCCGGCGGCAGGTTCGCCGTCCCGGACCAGCCGCTGACCGGGTCGGAGATCACCAGCCTCGAGCCGGCGCTGCTGGGCACCGAGGTGCGCGCCGCCTACCTGGTCGAGGACGAAGGCCTGGTCGACCCGTCATCGCTACTCGAGTCGCTGCTCGCCCGGTTGAGGTCGCTCAACGTCGCGGTGACCGAGCGCACCGGCGTCTCGGGCTTCGTCGTCGAGCGTGGCCGCGTGCGAGCCGCTGTGGTGGACGGCCGACCGCTCGACTGCTCACGGGTGGTTGTCGCCGGCGGCACCTGGTCGGCGGACCTGCTGGCCCTGCTCGGTGTCTCGGTGCGGATGCAGGCAGGGAAGGGCTACAGCTTCTCGGTGGACCTTCCCGCAGCGCCGCGGCGCCCGCTCTACCTCGGTGACAAGCACGTCGCGGTGTCGCCGCTGGGCTCGTCGACGAGGATCGCCGGCACGATGGAGTTCTCCGGCAACAACCTCCGGCTGGACTGGCGCAGGGTCGAGGCGATCGCAACCGCGAGCCGCCACTACCTCGGCGACTGGTTCGACCACCACGACGAGCTCATCGGGCGGATCGACAGCCCGTGGGTGGGCGGGCGGCCGATGGTCCCCGACGGTCTGCCGCTGATCGACCGCCTGCCCAACGTCGACAACGCGTACGTCGCCACGGCGCACGCGATGCTCGGCGTGACGTTGGCCCCGACGACGGCATCGGCGCTGGCCGAGATGGTCCTCAGCGGCCGGAAGCCACCGGTGCTCGAGCCCTTCGGTTTCGACCCAGCCCGCCGGCTGGTGGGCTGAGCACACCGCCGGTCCGCTGCCGCGTCAGGTCCGGGCCAGTGCCGCACGGAGCGGGTCGAGGCCGAGCGAGCCGAGGTCGAGCGCGGCCCGGTGGAACACGTTGAGGTCGAAGTCGGAGCCCTGCCGGGCCTTCGCCTCCTCCCGCTCCTCGAGCCAGATCCGCCCGCCGACCTTGTAGGACGGAGCCTGGCCGGGCCAGGCCAGGTAGCGCTTGACCTCGAACTGCAGGAACGCGTCGTCCCATCTGGCAGTGCTCGCGCATGAACTCCAGCACGAGCACAGGGGTCCAGGTCTCCCCGGGGTCACCGGTTCAGGCGCCCGTGAACGCCCGACCGCCGACGCTCGGCACGAGCTAACGCGCTTGACCGTCGGTGCGGAAGACGGTTTCGGCAATCTGCTGGCATGGTCAGGTAGTGCGGTCCCGGATCACTATCGGCCCGTTGGGAATGGCCGCAGCGGCATTAAAGATAGTTTGGCGTGTGGCGCCGTGGTCTACGCGCCGGCGATCGCCGTCCCGCCTCTCCGGCGCGCCGACTTGTGTGACTTGTCGCAGCGCAGGATGCGGGTCTCGCTTCCCTTGCCATGATGGGCAGATGGCCGAGCGTGATCGCGACGAATCCGGCCGACCCCGAAGCACCCGTCCGCGCGACGCTCTGGGCCGACCCCTTCCGCACGGCAGTGAGGGCGTTTTACGCATCCCGGATGATGTCGAGCTGCCGCCAGCCGAAACCCTCGCCTATGCCCAGGATCTGCTGGACGCTGGCTTGGCTTTCAACGCGCATGAGGTGCTCGAGGCCGCATGGAAGAACGGCCCAGACGATGAGCGGATGCTGTGGCAGGGCCTGGCCCAACTCGCTGTCGGCATCACCCATATCCAGCGTGGCAACGTCAAGGGGGCAATCACCGTGCTCCGCCGCGCGTCGGCCCGACTTGCCCAGGACGACCGACCGGCGCCCTACGCCATCGACGCCGCCCATTTGGTCGCCTACGCCGATGCGCTGATCGCCGACCTCGCGGCGGGCGCCGAGATCACACCGAAGCGTCTGCGACCCCGTCTGGTTGCGTCCTACCCCAATAGCATGGGGGTTGCTGCGGACACGTGGAGCTGCGCAACTGCTCGTCGAGGACGGTGCCGAACGCTTCGACGTGGTGCGGCGGCGGCGTCGGATGCCGCGCGGGATCCCGCGGGATCCGACGGAGATAGCCTCACCCGGGCGTAGGCGGATCGACCTCACCGGTGACGGGGCTGACGGTAGCGATGGCCATGGCTAAACCGTACGACCACCTGCAGCCCTGCGCTCGCTGTTGACCCAGACAAGTTGTTCTGCGGCATAACAGGATTGGAATCCGAGATCGCATCGAAATGGAATCCGAATGGGCGCAGATCAGCGTGGCGGAAGGAGCGTTGTAAGTCGCAACTCGTCTACTGCGACCACCGGATGGCCGGTGCGGGCCGAGTCCGGACGATCTGCGGCCACCAGAACCAGCGCCCGAGAAGTGCTGCGATCGACGGCGTCATGAATGCCCGAATGACCAACGTGTCGAACAACAGGCCCAACCCGATCGTCGTGCCGATCTGGGCGACCACGACCATGGCGCTGACCGCCATCGACATCATGGTGAACGCGAACACCAGGCCGGCCGCGGTCACGACGGATCCGCTGCCGCCCATGGCACGGATGATTCCGGTGTTGATCCCGGCCGGTATCTCCTCCTTCATCCGCGCCACCAACAACAGGTTGTAGTCCGCACCGACTGCCAACAGGATGATGACCGCCATCGCCATCACCATGAATTGCAATTCCATGCCCAGCAGGTGCTGCCAGAGCAGAACTGACAGCCCGAAGGACGCACCCAGCGACAGCACCACGGTGCCGACAATGACGCCCGCCGCGACCAGGCTGCGCGTGATGAGCAGCATGATGATGAAGATCATCGTCAATGCGGCGACTCCGGCGATCATCAGGTCGTACTTGTTGCCTTCCTGCATGTCTTTGAAGGTCGACGCGGTGCCCCCGATATAGACCCTGGATCCCTCCAGTGGCGTGCCCTTGATGGCTTCGAATGCCGCGTTCTTGATCGCGTCGATGCGGCCGATGCCATCCGCGCTGAGCGGATCGCTTTCGTGGGAGATGATGAATCGCACTGCGTGGCCGTCCGGCGAGATGAAGTTGTCCATGCCACGTTTGAAGTCCTTGTTGTCGAAGATCTCCGGCGGCAGATAGAACGTGTCGTCGTTGTGTGAGTTGTTGAACGCATCACCCATGGCGCTCTGGTTCTCGTTCATCGCCGTCGTCTGGTCCTGCTGGCTCGACTGGCTCGCGTACATGGTGAGCATCATCGTGCGCGACGATTTCAGCGTTTCGATCGTCGGCCCCATCGCCGCAATCATCTGGGGCATGAGGGCATCGAGTCGATTCAGATCCGGCAGGAGGTTCTGGAAGTCATCGGTCATGGTGTCGACGCCGTCCAGTGCGTCGAAGGTCGACCGCAACGACCAACAGATCGGGATGTTGTAGCAGTGCGGCTCCCAGTACAGGTAATTCCGCACCGGTCGGAAAAAGTCATCGAAATCGCTGATGTGGTCGCGCAATTCGGCGACGTCGACAGACATGTCGTTCATCTTGCCCACCATGTCGTGCGTCATCGCGCTCATCTGTTCCATCAGGGCGATCATCCGGTTCATGGTGTCGAGGGTGGTCTGCATGTCGTCGGCCTGCACCAGCATGTTGTTCATGGTCTTTTCCATGTACGAACGATTCATCTCTTGAAAGGTGCCGCTCATGCTGAGCTGAGCCGGAATCGTGCTGAACTTCAGGGGCTTGCCCTCAGGACGCGTGATCGACTGAACCCGTCCGATGCCTGGCACCCTGGTCACGGCCTTGGTGATCCGGTCGATCACCAGGAAGTCCGTCGCATTGCGGAGGTCTTTGTCCGTTTCGACGAGCAACATTTCGGGATTCATCCGGGAGATGGGGAAATGTCGTTCGGCCGCAGCGAAGCCTTCATTCGCTGGCAGGTCCGCCGGTAGGTACTTTCGGTCGTTGTAGCTGGGCTGGTAGCCCGGCAGCGTCAGTAGGCCGACCAAGGCCAGAATGATCGTCCCCATCAGGATCCAGCCCGGCCATCGGACGACGGCGGCACCCAGGCGCCGCCAAAAGCGAATCCGCATGGCGCGTTTGGGCTCGAGCAGTCCGAACCGGCTCGCGACAGTGATCATCGCGGGTCCCAACGTCAGTGCCACGAGCACTGCAACAACCATTCCGACCGCAAGCGGGATGCCGAGTGTCTGAAAGTAGGGCAACCGGGTGAACGACAGGCAGAACGTCGCGCCGGCGATCGTCATGCCCGAGCCCAGCACCACATGGGCTGTGCCGCGGAACATCGTGTGGTAGGCCGTCTCTCGGTCTTCCCCGATGGTGCGAGCCTCTTGGTAGCGCCCGATCAGGAAGATTGCGTAGTCGGTCGTCGCGGCGATCGCGAGAGTTACCAAGAGCTGCGTCGCGAACGTCGACAACCCGATCAGCTCGTGGTAGCCGAGGAACGCCACCACACCGCGGGTCACCGACAACCCCAGCACCAGCATCACCAACACCAGCAGGACGGTGACGATTGAGCGGTAGAAGAACAGCAGCATGAAGATGATGACGCCCACCGTCGCCAGTTCGATGACTCTGACGCTCTTGTCGCCTGCCGCCTGTTGGTCAGCCTGTAGTGCCGCCCCGCCGGTCACGAAGATCTTGACCCCTGGTGGGGGAGATAACCCACCAACGACTTTCTGAACCGCGATGACCGACTGGTTGCCGAGTTCCTCACCCATGTTGCCTGCGAGATATGCCTGCACGTATGCGGCTTTGCCGTCTTCGCTCTGCGCTCCCGCCCTCGTCAGCGGGTCGCCCCAGAAGTCCTGGATGTGTTCGACGTGCCTGGTGTCGGCCTTGAGCTTGGCGACCATGTCGTCGTAGAACCGGTGTGCGTCGTCGCCGAGCGGCTTGTCGCCCTCCAGCACGATCATTGCCGAGTTATCGGAATCGAATTCCTGGAAGACCTTGCCGACGCGCATCATCGCGGCCACCGACGGTGCTTCTTTTGGGGACATCGACACCGAGCGCATCTGGCCAACGACTTCGAGCTGCGGCACGGTCATGTTGAGTAGCGCGATGAGCGCTATCCAGCCGAGGATGATCGGGACTGCCAACCGGCGGATCCACCTGGCCACGACAAGTCTGCGGGGCTGCTCGGCCGTGATGACGCGGTCGGTTGTCGGCGCGCTCACCAGGTCGTCATCCGCTGAACGCACCAGCTGGGCACCTCGGCGGAACTCCTCACTGCGATGTCGTATTTTTAGTCAGTCTTACCAGAATCGGACGCCGGGTTTCCCAAGTCCTCGACACCAGGGTCTTTGTGCCCTGCTCAGACCGATGCCCGGACCGCCATCGTGGAGCCATGAGCGCACACTTTCCCGACGCCGAGACCCTTCGATCGGCGCTGGCACTGGCCACCCGCGCTCCGTCGGTGCACAACTCGCAGCCGTGGCGCTGGCGGGTGGGCGAGCACAGCCTGCATCTGTACTCCGACCCCGACCTGCACCTGCCGCACACTGACCCGGACACGCGAGACCTCCTGCTCAGCTGTGGCACGTCGCTGAACCACTGCGTGGTCGCATTCGCGGCGCTCGGATGGCAATCCAAGATCCATCGGATGCCGAATCCCGACGAACCGCACCATCTGGCCGCCATCGAACTTCATCGGTACGCGGCCAATGACGTCGACATCACGCTGGCGGCCGCGATCCCGCGGCGCCGTACCGACCGGCGGCACTACAGCCCATGGCCGGTACCAAAGGGCGACCTCGCGTTGATGGCCGCCAGGGCGGCACGCGCGGGTGTGACGCTGCGGCGGGTCGACGAGCTCGACAGTCTCAAAACCCTTGTGTCCCAAGCTGCTATGCGCCACGCGCTTGATCACGGCTATCTGGCTGAGCTGGCGACATGGAGCGGCAGGTACGGCGCGGCGGCCGGTGTGCCGGCGCGCAGTACGCCGGAATCCGATCCCACGGCCGCGATCCCGGCCCGCGCCTTCGCCGGCGCAGTGCTCGCCCAGACGCCCGACGTCGATCCGGCGGAGGACAACGCCGTTGTCATCGCCTTGGGCACCGCCGCCGACGACGACGTTTCGAGGCTGCGGGCCGGCGAAGCCACAAGCCTGGTGCTGCTGACGGCGACCGCGTTGGGGCTCGCCAGCTGCCCGATTACCGAACCGTTGGAGATTCCCGAGACGCGCGCGGCCGTGCGTGCCGATGTGTTCGGTGCCGACGAATACCCGCAGATGTTGCTGCGACTGGGATGGGCGCCCGTCAACGCCGACCCGTTGTCGTCAACGCCGCGCCGTGCCCTGGCCGAAGTGGTTGCGCGGCTGGACGGTTCGCCCGCGTAACGCTCAGTCCTTGGAGCGCCGACGTGATTGTTCCAGCTTGGAGATGAACACCGCAGCCTGGGTTCGGCGTTCCATGCCGAGCTTGGCCAACAACCGGGACACGTAGTTCTTGACGGTCTTCTCGGCGAGGAACATCCTGGCCGCGATCTGCTTGTTGGTCAGGCCTTCGCCGAGCAGATCCAGTAGCACCCGTTCTTGATCGCTGAGTCCCGATAACGGATCGGACTGCTCGGCGGCTCCGCGCAGCTTCGACATCAACGCCGCCGCAGCCCGGTTGTCGAGCAACGAACGGCCCGCGCCGACCTGCTTGATCGCCTCGGCGAGCTCCATGCCCTTGATGTCCTTGACGACGTAACCGCTGGCGCCGGCCAATATCGCGTCCAGCATCGCTTCGTCGGATGTATACGACGTCAGCATCAGGCACCGAAGTTCCGGCTGCCGAGACAAGAGTTCCCTGCAGAGTTCGATGCCATTGCCGTCCGGCAACCTGACATCAAGGACTGCGACGTCGGGTTGAAGCGCGGGGATCCGCGCCAGTGCCTGCGCCACGGATCCCGCCTCGCCCACGACTTCGAGCTCGGAATCGGCGCTGAGGAGGTCGATGAGTCCCCGCCGGACGACCTCATGGTCGTCGACGAGAAAGACTTTCACCACTCGAAGGCCCTCCATAGACATCGCGGAGACGGTGGATGTATTGCTCACAGTATGTTCTGCGTTTCGCAGATCAGCACCGAACAAGCCGCGTTGTGCAGCGCCGCGTACCCGGGAGGGCCGACCAGCTCGGTGATGCCGTGGGGCCGCTCGCGTCCGACGACCAGCAGCTGGATCGAGCGCGCATTCTCGGTGAGGAAGTTCAAGGTGCTACCGTGCACGGCCACCGCGTGCACATCGACCTCGGCGTAGCGCTTCTTCCACTTGGCGAGGCGACGGTCGAGCTGGGCCTCCGCCAGCCGGGTGCCGTCGGCGAGGGCACCGCCGTCGTGAATGTCGGTGAAGCGCAACTGCCACGCGGTCAACACCCGCAGAGGGACGCCTCGGAGCTGCGCCTCCTCAAAACCGCGGCGTAACACCCCCTCACCGGCAGGAGAGCGGTCGAGCTCGGCCACCACCCACTGTTGTTCTGCCTGAAACGGATCGTGTCCACGGACGACGGCCACGGGGCAGTGAGAGGACGACGCCAAGTCCGCCGCAGTCGAGCCCATCCGCCCTTGAGCACTGTGCTTGAGTCCCACCGATCCGACGCACACCATTGCGGCCCATCGGGAGGCCTCGATCAGCGCCCGGGTGGGTCGGTCCTGCAGGATCTCGACTTCGATCTTGACCGGTTTGTCGGTCGACTCAACCGCCGTGAACGCATACCTGACGGCGACTTCGGCCTTGGCGAGGTCGCGGGCTGCTGCCTCGTGATCGCTGCCCGCGGTGTTGCCGGGGTCGATCGCGTATACGAGGCGTAATGGGACATCGCGACTGACTGCTTCGTCGGCGGCCCACAATGCGGCATCGATGGCCGAGTGTGAACCATCGATGCCCACTACGACGGACCGGGATGGCGAGAAGTGTTCTCCCATGGTGGCTCCTGTACTTTCGCGTTGTGCGGGTTGGTCTCTCACCGAACGTCGAAGACGTCGCCGATCGGCCGGCGTGGCGTTGGAGGAGGCACGTCATCGATCGACGGCGTCAGGCCGACGCGGACGAGGACCTGGGGGGTGATGCCCTGATCGCCCTGAGCGATCAATCCAGCGACAATCTTTCGGCTCGCAGCGACCTCGGTGATGTGGGTCAGCGTGCAGGTGGCGAGCCCCACCATCGTCGCGTCGAGCAGTACGGCGGACAGCACCTCACCGCAACGCAGCACGCTTTCGTGCGTGTCGTCGTACGTCGACAAGACCAAGACCTTGGAACGGTCGTCGCCGACCTCGAGCCTGCGCTCGCGGTGGTTGGTCACGGGGAATGTCCGCCCCACGTCGACGCGGTCACTCTCGGCCGCCGACACCAGTGAGCTGTGGGGGATACCGTCGGCAACCTCGAAAGCTGCTGTCCACCAGGCTAGTTCGGAATGGTACGGCGAGTCGTAGAGACGCAGCGATTCGGTGAGTTGAGACGCTTCGGCCAGCTGGGGACGGAGATGGTCGGGGATCACGTCGATGCGCACGGCGGCGGAGTCGGCGGCGTCGTGTAGCTGCGGCTCGAAGGCATCCCAGTCCGGGGGAGTGGCGAACGGGAGGCGGTCGGTGCGCCGCAGCAGGATCGCATTCGCGCGTTGCCGGTGCCCGTCGGTGACGAACTCCATTGGTGCGAAGTCGACCGATGCGACGTGTAACAGGTTGTCCGGATTGGGAAATCGGACCACATTGGCTTTGAATCCGGCGGCGGCCATCGCGACCCGAAAGTGATCGATCAGGGCGCCGCAGGCGATCAGCGCCTCGCGACCTGACCTGTCCGTAGCCCGGACGACCCGGTCCGGGTCTGCGAAGACGGAAACGGTGTCACGTTCGACCTCCAGACGCCACGGCTGGCTGTTGTGCAGTGATGGCGCACGGCACGCCAATCGCACGGCATCCCTGATGAACGCTGCGTCAACCGTGGTGGCAGGCATTGCAACCTCCGCTCTATATGCCTCCACCATGTACTGCCGGACACACTGCGGCCAGGGTCAATGGTCCCCAACCTGGGGTCTTATGGCCCCGGTGTGACGGACTCGGCCGGGCGCAACCTGAGGACATGAGGACATGAACGGCGACTCGGCGACCGTCTCTGTTCTGCAACAGCATTGGCCAACGACGCGGCGTGTTCACGCAGAAGCGCTGAAGGCATGCTGCCGCGTGATCTAGGCGACGGTGACCGGACGCCTGAGCACACGTATCCCGTCATCGTCGGCGTCGACGGCAGTTTCGCCGCAATCCACGCTGCACGCTGGGCGGCGGCGATCGCCGAGAGGTTCGAGGCTCCGCTGGAGATCGTGCACGCCGTCGCGGACCGCCCGGCCGCGGACTCGGCTGTCCGGCGTCAGTCCGCAGAAGCGATTCTTCAATCCGCCAAACAGGCGGTACGCGTGCACTTCAAGGGTCTGCCCATAGCCGTCATTCGAGTGGATGGTTCGCCAGGCCAAGCGCTGATCGAGTCGAGCCATGCCGCCCGACTGATCGTCCTCGGCACCGACGAGGCGTCCTCGGGCACAGTCGCTTTGGGCGGTTCGACGACGGAGGCAGTAGCAGCGTATTCGGTCTGTCCGGTCGTGGCTTGGCGGGGTGATGTGATTTCTCCGACTCGACAACCAATCGCCGTCGGAGTCGACCACGACCAAGGCAGCCGGGTCGCGATCACGGCGGCATTCGAGTTCGCCGATCACCTGGGCGTGGGAATCCTCGCTGTTCACGCTTGGACCACCAGCCGACCACTGGGCGATGTCACGCTTCGGTCCAGGATACTCTGGGCACAAGTAGAAAGCGATGCACAACAACATCTTTCGGAGTCATTGTTGCCGTGGATCGATCTATATCCGAACGTCGATGTCGCGGAGATTGTCGAACCGGACAAGCCCGACAGGGCGCTTCTGCGATCCGCACAGGGCGCGCAAATACAGGTAGTCGGCAGCCGCGCCAGCGGGCTTGTCGCCCGGTTGGGGTCGATTGGACTCGAGCTGCTTCACCACGCAACCATCCCGGTCATGTTCTGCCACTCGTCAGACGAACAGGGTTGACCGGGCCCACTAGTGATCGACCCGTGGCCGTTCGATCCCAATTGATGGGACTTTCGACCGTATCGTCGGGCACAGACCGCCGTTAACGTCGCGGTCATGTATGGAGAGTCTGAACCGATCTCAATCCTGACCGAGACGGAATGCTGGAGTCTGCTGTCCAGCGTCGCGTTGGGACGGCTCGTCACGAGCGTGGATGGCCACCCGGAGATCTTCCCGGTTAATTTCGTCGTGCAGCACAAGACGGTGCTGTTCCGTACCGCCGAGGGCACCAAGCTGGTCAGCACTGCGATCAACGACCGCGTGTTGTTTGAGGCCGACGACCACGGCGTTACCGGTGGTTGGAGCGTGATCGTCAGGGGCCACGCTCGCGTGCTGCGTACCCACGACGACATCGCCGATGCCGAACACGCACAGCTGCTGCCCTGGACCGCGACGACCAAACAGCACTTTGTCCGTGTTCGGCCACTGAGCGTCACCGGTCGTCGATTCGTCTTTGGCCCCGAGCCGGACCGCGAATCCGCGCTCGCCTGAGGCGGATGCGCTGAGGTTTCAGGACTGAAACGATGAGGGCGGTCCCGGGATGGGGGGTGCCGGGACCGCCCCGCCAACTCGCGGCTGCTCGGGGTTTCGATGGAACTTTCGTCATCGATCTCGACAAGATGGGACGATTGTGGCGTGACCGATCCGGTCGAGTCGGGCGCTGAAACCGGCGTGCGCCCGCTGCGTGACACACTGTCCCAGCTGCGGCTCAGAGAACTGCTTGTAGAGGTCCAGGACCGCGTCGAGCAGATCGTGCAGGGTCGCGACCGACTCGACGGTTTGGTTGAAGCCATGCTCGTCGTGACCAGTGGGCTCGAATTGGACGAAACCCTGCGAACGATCGTGCACACCGCGATCGAGCTCGTCGACGCGCGGTACGGGGCACTGGGTGTGCGCGGGCACGACCACGAATTAGTGGAGTTCATCTACGAAGGCATCGACCAACAGATGCGCGAGCAGATCGGGCATCTGCCCGAAGGGCGCGGCGTTCTCGGCGTGCTGATCGACGATCCGAAACCCATTCGGCTGGACAACATCTCGCACCACGCCTCGTCCGTCGGTTTCCCACCGAATCACCCACCGATGCGGACCTTCCTCGGGGTGCCCGTCCGGATCCGTGACGAGGTCTTCGGCAATCTCTACCTGACGGACAAGACCGGCGGGCAGCCGTTCAGTGAGGACGACGAGGTCTTGGTGCAGGCTCTTGCCGCCGCTGCCGGCATCGCGATCGACAACGCACGCCTTTACGAGGCGTCGAAGACCCGCCAGTCGTGGATCGAGGCCACCCGTGACATCGGCACCGAGCTGTTGTCAGGCACCGATCCCGCCCGGGTGTTTCGTCTGGTCGCCGACGAGTGTCGAACCCTCAGTGGAGCCGAACTGACGTTGGTGGCCGTACCCGTCGATCCGGACGCGCCGGCAAGCGAGGTGGATGAGCTGGTCATCACCGCAACGTCCGGTGATGGTCAGGCGATGGAGCTGCAACCGATTCCAGTTGACGGAACATTGATCGGCAAAGCGTTCGTTCAGCGCGTGCCCGGTCGATTCGACAACTTCGAGTTGGTGCCCGGTGAGACGACGTTGACTGGTCCCGCGCTCGTACTGCCACTCAGGGCCACCGATGCCGTCGCCGGCGTCCTCGTCGCAGTGCGGGCGGTTGGCTCCCAGCCGTTCAACAACGAACAGCTGGACATGATGGCTGCATTCGCCGATCAGGCCGCTCTGGCTTGGCAATTGGCCAGCACCCAACGTCAAATGCGTGAGCTCAGCATCTTGACCGACCGTGACCGCATCGCGCGTGATCTCCACGATCACGTCATCCAACGCCTGTTCGCAGTCGGACTTGCGCTTCAGGGAACGATTCCGCGCGCACGTGTGCCCGAAGTGCAGCAGCGGCTTACCGATTGCGTCGACGACCTTCAGGAAGTCATTCAGGAGATTCGCACGGCGATCTTCGATCTGCACGGGGCATCGTATGGCGTCACCCGGCTCCGCCAGCGCCTCGACGAAGCCATCGCGCAGTTCTCGACGTCGGATCTGCGCACCACAGTGCAATACACAGGACCTCTGTCGGTGGTCGATGCGGCGCTGGCCGACCACGCGGAAGCTGTGGTGCGAGAAGCGGTTAGCAACGCAGTGCGGCACGCCGACGCGACAACGCTCACCGTGAACGTCGCCGTAGACGACGATCTGTGCATCGACGTCGTCGACGATGGCCGGGGAATTCCCGCCGACATCACCGGCAGCGGCGGCCTGACCAATCTGCGTCGACGGGCCGAGGACGCCGGCGGCCAGTTCTCCGTCGAACGGTTGCCGGCCGGCGGCACTCACTTGAACTGGCTGGCGCCCTTGCCCTGACGGCACGGACCGTCAGCGGCGTCGCCGCCACACGATGACTCCGACGGCAAGCGCACCGAAATCCAGTCACGGGTGCGCTTCGCCGTTGCAACGGTTGGGTAACTCCGGATCTTCTGCGCCGGCAAATGTTGCGGGCCCGTTCGCTGTTCAAGATCGATGCACCTCAAGCGGTTTGCGGGTACCTCGATCCTGATCGGCGTCTGCGGCTGCCGAACGTCACCATTTGGAAACGATGCGGTGCGGCGCGGCGTGCCGCCGGCGTTGGCTGCTGATAATTGTCGCGGTCGTTTAACCGCGACTTCTGTACCGCATGCGGCTTTGCTGCATGACATGAATGCAAATGTCTGAGGGAAAATGAAGGGTTCGACGTCGATGACGAGCTTTGATCGATTCAACATCACAGTAGTTGCTGTCGGCGCTGGATTGTGCGGCGTCGCTTTGGCGTTGAGCCCGCAGGTTGCGGCCGCCCCGCTAATAACCGGCGGCGGCTACGCATGCGTCCAGACGTCGTCGGGCGACGCGGTTGGTGCAGCTCCGGCAGCGACCGAGGCCGTTGGTGCAGCTCCGGCAGCGGGCGCGTGCGGTCCGGCTAGCGCTCCACTCTCTGACATGGCCGGTGTTCCGATGGCTTTGCCTGGGCCGGTTCCTGTCGCGGCGCCGGTGCCCGCGGGTGCGCCCGTGCCGGTGGGTGCACCGGTGCCGGTGGGTGCTCCGGTGGGTGCACCGGTGCCGGTGGGTGCTCCGGTGGGTGCACCGGTGCCGGTGGGTGCTCCGGTGGGTGCACCGGTGCCGGTGGGTGCTCCACTGACGGTGATGTCTGGCGTCGGCGGCAAGGAGCAGCCGTCCGGCCCACCGCCAGCTGGCGCGCCTGTCTCCGGTCAGCCAATTCCGCCGGGCCCTGCGGGCTGACGGCGCTTAGCTAGTCATCTCCGGGTTTGGCCCGGCGGCGAGTAACGACGCGTCGCCGGGCCAAACCCGTTGATGGGCATTGGAACTCAGCCAGCAGCGGCAGCGACGAACGTTCCTTACCGCTCGAAAATTCGCGAAAATATCGCGCGGTAAGGAACGTTCGGCGCCTAGCGTGGACCCGCACATCATCTAGGTGCGGAGCCTCGCTAACCAGACACTGCCCGAGGAACTTCGATGCTGTTTTCCTGCACAATCACCGGGTCGCCAACGTTGACCGTGTTGAAGTACCACTCAGCGTCCTCGGTGCTGAGTCCGACACAGCCGTGGCTGACATTCTCATACCCGAGTGAATTGACAGCCCACGGAGCTGAATGCACGAAGAGGCCGCGGCCCGTGATTCGGACGGCGTAATCCACGGTGACCAGGTAACCATCGGGAGCGTCGACGGGAATGCCGACGCTGCTCGAATCCATGACCACGGAGCGTTCCTTGGACAAAACGGTGTAAGTGCCGACAGGCGTCGGATAGTCCGGGCTACCCATCGAAGCCGGGAACACCCCCGGCTCTCCCCAGTGCGGTCGGTGGTGCGGCGCCGGCAGTTCGGACGGCGGTCCCGCGTCGATGCCGTCGATGCTCACGGTGAACGTGTGATCCGAGATACTGGCAACACCCAAGACGGCAGGACCGGTTACGAAGTTCGTTGACAGGCCGCCGACCGACAATGCCACCGTGCTGTGCGCCGGCCAGTATCGGTCGGGAACCCAGTGCACGACGTTGTTGTCGAGCCATTCGAACTTCCCCACCATCGCGGGCACCGACTTGATGTCGAGAGCGCGCTCGGCCGCGCGCTTGTCGGCGACGGGCGCGCTGAACGTCAACACCACGGGGTGCGCGACACCCACGACCTGACCCCGCGTTGGTAGCACCGAAACAATGGCGGGCCTAGACGGCTGGTCCGCCGCCGCGGCGGGCTTATACGACTGATTCGCCGCCGCCATGCTGGCGCTGGCCGGCTCTGCAGCCGCAATCGCATTGATCCCGAGCGCTGTGACAACACACAGAACGACCCCACGCATGGCTCACGATTCCTTTGAAATTACAACAGTGTCAATTGATCGTAGGGTGCCGTGCCGATTTCGATGTGTCGGTGCGCCTTAGCAATTCGATCAAGGATTCGTCTCGCTTTGGCCACACCGAGTGAATCCGACAACGCGACGAGGAAGCCCCCGTTGGCCTGCCCCGCCGGTTCCGGCCGTGCATGTGGCGAGTGCGGTGGCGGCTGCGACATCTCCAGCAACGCAAACTCCGCCGACTCCCGCAGTGCCACTTGCTGATTCGATCGAAGCCGCTCTACCCGCGCCTTCTGCGGTGAGTCTGCCGCCGCTGCTCGGCGTTGGCATACCGCGCTGATTGGTCACTATCGCAAGGGGATTCGGCTCTCATCCAGCGGCGCCCAGCAATTGGCGCCACCGCTGAGGCGGCTAGCTGTTCACCGCCTTCGAGATGAGTTCGGTAGCCACCTGGACGAGCGGCACATTCGAGTCCTGCGACAGCTTGCGCAATACCTCGAACGCCTGCACCGCGTCGACGCCGTAACGCGCCATGATCATGCCCTTGGCCTGGCCGAGGACGTCGCGGCTGGCGAGCGCACGTTTGAACTGCTCGTCGCGCCGCGCCGAATTCCACGCCACCGACGAATGCGCGGCGAACACCCGGCCGATGTCCTTCGACGACTGGTCGAACGCGTGCGGGTGCTCGGCGTACACGTTCAATGCGCCCATGGTCTGGTCCGCGATGAACAACTGGAATGCCATGACGGCCCGAATAGGCGTTTGCTCCAACGCCTCCCGGCGATACAGCGGGAACCTTTCATCGGTTTCCAAGTCCGGGACGTGGATGGTCATCTCCTCCCACGCCGCTGTCAGGCACGGGCCTTCGCGGTGACGTTGCTGAATCTCGTCGAGCAAGATCGGCCACTTGTGCGTCGCGGCGGGGGTGTCGATTTGCTTGGCGTTGCGGGTGACCGTGACGCCCGCATACTGAGCGCCCGGAACCTCGATCGCGGCGTGCTCCACCAGCTCGGCCAGCACCGTGTCGGAATCCGCATCCGCCCGGCTGTGCAGCTCCTGCACAAGCTCCGCGATGCGAAGGTGGGTGGCCTCCACCCCGCCTGGGTTGTTCACCGTCACCATCCGATCATCGTCCATGGCTGGCCCCAACGTTACGCGCTGCTCAAGCGGGCAACCATGGATAACTGAGCCGACTACAGCGCGCGCAGATAGCGGTCGGTGACGACCTGCTGAATGACCGATGTGACGGGCGAACCCAGCTTGCTCCACCATGTCGCGTGCCTCGAGAACGCCTCCACCTCCGCACACACCTCGTCGGTCGCCGGGTCGTAGCGCACGACGAACCGTTCCTCGCCCGATTCGGCGTGGCCGGGCAGCGTCCCGTACGCGAAACCGCGCCGGTCCGGTTCGTCGACGACGTACACCACCCGGCAGGGCGCCCGCACCGGGCCCAGGTGCACGATCACCTCGGAGCCCACCGCGGCCACCTCGCTCGTCGCCTCGACCCGCAGACCGGCGCCGCGCAGCATGCCCCACCGCATGCCCTTTTCGGCGGCCTCCTCGAACCGGCGCCGTCCGCGTCCGATCGCAGCCGACTTCTGCACATGGTGGTATCCGGCGGGCAACGGCCCCGCCGTCGCACCCACTTCGGTATACGTCAGCGGCCGCGCCGCCAGGTCGCTCAACTTCACAGGGACACCATGTCATTACGGGCGTACGGTCAGAAAAATGACCACGCAAAGTGTCGCGCAAGCATCGGGAACGTTCAGCATCGGCGGCGATCTCACGGTCAACCGCCTGGGATTCGGCGCCATGCGCCTGACCGGAAAGGGTGTCTGGGGTCCGCCGGACGACCCCGAAGAATGCATTCGCGTCCTGCGCCGCGCAGTCGAACTCGGCGTCAACTTCATCGACACGGCCAACTCCTACGGTCCGTACGTCTCCGAGAGACTGATCCGGAAAGCGCTGCATCCGTACGACGGGGTCGTCGTCGCGACGAAGGCCGGACTCCTGCGCACCGGGCCCGACGTGTGGCCGGTTCTCGGCTTCCCGGCCTATCTGCGTCAGGAATGCGAGATGAGCCTGCGCCGTCTCCGCGTGGACACCATCGACCTGTTCCAGCTGCACCGCATCGACCCGAAGTTCCCCGCCGAGGACCAGGTCGGCGAACTTGTCGCGCTGCAGCAGGAAGGCAAGATCCGCCACATCGGCCTGTCCGAGGTGAACGTCGAGCAGCTCGAAGCCGCACAGAAGATCACGACCATCGTGTCGGTGCAGAACATGTACAACATCACCGTCCGCTCCGCCGAACCCGTGCTCGAGGCGTGCGAAGCGGGTGGCCTCGGGTTCATCCCGTGGTTCCCACTGGCGGCCGGTCCGCTCGCAGCGCCCGGCGGGCCGCTGCAGCGTATCGCCGACGATCACCACGCCACCCCGTCGCAGCTGGCACTGGCGTGGTTGCTGAAGCGCTCGCCTGTGATGCTGCCGATTCCCGGGACGTCGAAGGTCGCGCACCTGGAGGAGAACGTCGCCGCGGCGCAGATCGAACTGTCGGACGAGGAGTTCGACACATTGAGCAAGGCAGGGGCCGCCGACTGATCAACTACTCGCCGATGACGCGCAGGTTGTAGGTCGCCTTGATTTCGGCGATCCAGTCGTCGAAGAATCGGATGCCGTGTGGCTCGCCAAGACGATTCAGTTCGTCGAGCCCGACGGGGCCCTCACGTACCCGGTCTCCGAAGTCGTTGAAGAAGCGCTCGAATCCACCCGGCGTGTACACCTCGATGAGGCGTGCCGGTTCCGGCCCGGCATTCCACATGGTGTGTGGAATCAGGCGGGGCTTCAGCACCCAACAACCCGATGTCGCCTCGACGGTCTCGTCTCCGACCCGCGCGTGCATCGTCCCCTCGACGATGTACAGCCAGACGTCGTTCTGATGAACGTGAGGCGGCAGCAGTAATCCCGGCTCGAACGGCTGCTCGATGATCGAGATGGCTCCGTTCGTCTCCTCGCTGTAGAGCTTGATCGGGACGCCGTGTGCGTCGTCGCCCTCGTCGCGGGCAACCAGTGTCTTACCCTTGATTCGCTCACCCACGGCTCGCCTCCGGCGTCGAGGCCAAAATGACTGCAGGCAAATTCATTTCAGTACTCCTTACCAAGCCGGCGAGCGGTTTCAAGAGCGAGCGCGTATGAGCGCACGTGGTCTTCGCGCAGATGCGCAAGGACCGGATCGTGCCTGGCGTTGATCAGTTCTGCGGCGATGAAGGCCGTGTCGGTCACGGCGAAATGACCGGCGAAGAAGTCGCGGAGATACCGCTGCTGGTAGTCGAACGCGGCCTTCGGGTTTCCGGCGGAGTACTTGCCGCCCCGAGCGGCTGCGACCACAAAGCGTCGCGGCGCCAACGACATTCGCGGGAAGGTCACCTGATCGAGCCAGGCCTTCAGCGCGGCCGGGATCGAGTAGTTGTACATGGGCGTCCCGATCAACACGATGTCAGCGGCACGCAGCTCGGCGAGAAGTGGCGCGACAATGTCCCAGGCCGACGCCTGCGCGGGTGTTCGCACCAATCCGGCGATCAGGTCCAGATCGGTGCTGCCGTGGGCGAGCACCGCATCGCACAGCTCGGTCCACGCCTCATCGATGAACGGAACCGGATTCATCGCAACGTCTCGGTACAGGTAGTCGCCGTCAGGGTGCTCCGCCCGCCACGCGCGGGCGAATTCGTCGCTTACTTC
>Ga0207642_10000088_pt1 | contig 24241 bp, 22 predicted proteins | sample KBSMisM22_FD_184309 | JGI IMG/M metagenome (GOLD analysis project Ga0207642, IMG submission 184309) | Miscanthus rhizosphere microbial communities from Kellogg Biological Station, Michigan, USA - KBS Miscanthus M2-2 (SPAdes) (version 2) | ecosystem: Host-associated > Plants > Roots >... | reverse complement strand
TTGAGACAATAAGATTTCTGTGGATTGCCAGCGAAATTCTGGTACGCGAATCGTCAGCTCTGCTGCTCTGCTGACGTGTCTAGCGCTCTATGCACTGCATAGATTTGCGCAGATATTTTTGAGCGGTGATATTGATCCTCAGCAGAGCGATAACAATTTTGACACATGCAATGCGATCGGGCACTCTTTAGCCAAAACAGTTCAAGCCATTTGGGACAAAACAGCCGTGAGTGATTCTCTTGAGATTGCTTTAAAGAAAATTGCCTATGAGTTCCAGCCTCAAGCGACTCCTATGGGGTTAAAGCTTCCTGTTGAGAGTTACCGGTCTGAGATCAATTCGATCGTTTTTAATAAAACCCATGCCTTTATTACCATCCCCGGTGAGCTCAGTACGGTTTACGATGCCCGCTTAAAACACGTTGGAAAAGAGCTGGGATTTGATCACGTTTCGACCTTGGGACTCACCAATGATGCCCATGGCTATATCATTTTACCCGAGGCTTGGCGCAAGAAAACCTTTGAATCCAAAACCTCGTTTGGAGGAGAAAATTATGGGGATGAGGTCGAACAAAAAGCCATTTCCCTTTTAATGGAACTATCTGGGAAAAAAATCGAGGAGATAGCTAATGAGCGATGATTTAGGTAAATACATTAATGACTAAAGCAGCTGAATACGAACTCGATGAAGACAATATTTTTGCCGCTATTGGAAGAAAAGATGCTGACGAGTTCGTTGCAAGATCCGAACTCTTAGACGAAGTCGGCGATCTTATTGAAAAAAGCGGGCTTACTCAACACGAAGTCGCTAAAAAACTCGGCATTAAGCAATCCAAAGTCTCTATGCTTGTAAACGGGCATCTTTCCGAGTTCAGTGGCGATATTCTACTCCATTATCTCGCCATTCTGGGGTTCAGGCTGATTCTAAAAAAAATTTCTTGGATTCGGGTCAATTGTGTAAAAGATGCGGAAAACCGCATGAAAAAAACAAAAAAAACATTTAGAATAAAGTCATAAGCAGGCCAATTTTTAGGCATGTGAGGGTGGAATGGGACTGAGTGAAAAGGAACTTGATTATTTGGAAGAGCATATTCCGGAGCTCGCTGAAGTCGCTTTCAAGCAAGCTTACTGGGCAGCGCTTGGCTCTGGAAGTAGTGTGTTGGTGAGCGAAAATGGAAATCTCGTCGAGGTGTTTCCAGATGGAACACGGAAAGTGATTAAACCTCTTCCTCCTTCAACGCCTGTAGCTATAGGGCAAAAACTGGAATTTCGATGAATCAAGACGTTCCTCGCCTTCGTATGTTTGCTGGGCCTAACGGGTCGGGCAAGAGTACATTCAAAACAATGTTACGCCCTGAACTTTTGGGCATTTACATTAACCCAGATGAGATTGAAAAGGAGCTCAGCTTTAGAGGTTTTCTTGATTTGGATCACTATGAAGTCACAGCGAAAGAGAAAGAAATTCTGAACTTCTTCCATAAGTCGGTATTGCTAGAGAAGGCTGATTGTTTAGAAGACGCTCAATTTTTACGATTTAACGATAATAAATTGAGTTTTCATGACGTTGGGAGTAATGCTTATTTTGCGTCCGTTGCCGCGGATTTCATTCGTCAAAAGCTTATCGAACATTCAAAGTCATTTACCTTTGAAACCGTTATGTCTTTTCCCGATAAGGTGGAGCTGCTTCGAAAAGCCCAATCCAGAGGATATCGTACTTACCTTTACTATGTAGCGACCGAAGATCCCTCAATTAATATCTCACGCGTGGAGTACCGTGTAAGTAGGGGAGGGCATTCTGTACCAAAGGACAAAATTGTCAGCCGTTATTACCGTTCTTTGGATTTATTGTTGGGCGCAGTCCGAGCTACGCATCGGGCTTATATCTTTGATAATTCTGCTAAGGAGCATGTTTGGCTTGCAGAGATCACCAATGGTCATACTCTAGAAATGAAAACTGATATCATACCCGCATGGTTTAAAAAATCTCTATGGGATAAGTTTCATCATTAGCTTAAGAGATAATCCCTTCTCTAGCAAAGAGGCTATTGCAAGGGTCCATTTAAAGGCTTCACCGATTCGGTAGCTCAGCCTCTTTCTCTAACGTCATCAGATGCTTGATTTCCAGCTGTGATTCAGCAATCACAGACTGTTGTCCATCGACATCAATGACATAGAGCATCGTCTTCGGGCTTAAAGGCCGTTTTTCGATGATTTTAATCGACTTATTGCCTCCTCCACTCCAGCGGCCCTGGCCGATCTTTTTCAGCAACCAAACCGTCAGAAAAATCCCCGCAATGAGACCAATCAGTGCCAAGAACATTTTTAAAAAGGCGCCTTCATATCCCGGAACCATATCAATCGGGTGGACGCCTGGACTGACGTCAGGGGGAGCATCGGGGGTTGTCGCAGGGGCATCCGGAGATACAGCAGGATCGATCGGAGCCATTCCGGCTCCCAAAAGTAAAAAATTAACGAGTTGCAGCATGCTTCTATCATGAGTTGTGTGTCGTTTTTTTGCAAGAAACTGGTATAATGGTTCCATGAAAGCCGTCGAACTTGCCCTCAAAGCCGGAAGAAAACGACAAAGCGAAATCACCCGCTTTGTCCACTGCTGCTCGGAACACCCGGAAAAAGACAGCGAGACTATCCCCATCTACGAAAACTTCTGCTTTGCTCTCGCGCTTCTGCGCAGCCGGGTCGCTGATCATGTTTTAGAGGCAAAGGCGCTTCTTGAAAAACTGCTGGCCTTCCAAGTCAATGGGGAGCTGCCCGTCTATCTCCACGAATATCCTGTCTGCCGCTATGCGGGCCTGAAATCCAAACTCACTCCCGTCATTTTTTTCATCTTGAGGGATTTCCATTCTGTTTTAGGAGAAAAGCTCCGCGCAGAGCTGCAAGCTGTTCAAGGCCCACTAGAAGAAATTACTTCTCCAGAATCTCCTGAAGAGTGGGCAGAATTTTTAATCCATTGCCAAATCACAGGCAAAGACAAAAGTTATGCACTGGAGCACTGGGATAGCTCCTGTCTCTCTTTTATCGGACCTCAAAGGCAAGAAAGAGGGGAGCCGGCGCTCACTCTCTACGATCTTTTCTTAGGCCAGTGGGGTGGCAAATATTCCACACGTGCGTTGCAAGACCATCCTGTCCATCTCAGGGCCAGCCTGATCTATCCAGCTGAAATCACAACAACGACTCCAGTCCAATCTCTTCAGAGGCAATTTTGGGGAAATGGCTCTCCTACCCATTCCTTGATGCTGAGTACTCAAGGCACCCTTACTGAAAGCGAGGGTGGCTTCCAAGTCACTTTGCAAAAAAAAGACGTTCAAGATGAGATTGAAATTGCCTGCTTTTATAACCTGCATCCTGATACGACCGTGACCATCAACCACCAAAAGGCGACGTCATTTCAGTTAGGAGATACAATCCAGATCGTTTCAAAAGAGCGCCAGATTGAACTTTCCTTTCGTTTAAGATCCGGAGAAGGGCGATTCTGGGGGCATCTCTACCGGGGCAATCGGCCCGGACAACTCAGCTGCAAAGGGGAAGATAAACACGAAGCTTTTGATGGCGTGATCGGACTTCGAACGATTGAGAGAAAGCCCCAAGTCAACCTTGAGATTTTTCTAAACTCAAGATCCTTGCTAAATTAATCGATTTAAAGCGAAACTTGTCGAAATTTATTGGGATAGATTTATGGCCGATACTCCACTAGAAACACTGAGCCGGAAGTATTTTGAGATTGCAACGCTCAATCTTCCTTCGGATCAAAAAGAGTTCGTTGCCTCTAAGTGGAATCGTATTCGGAATTATGCATGTCAAAATGCCGGCATCCGAAAATGGGGCAATCATCTTTTCAATCTTATTCCTGAGCAACAGGCCGTTTTAGAAGAGTGTTTTAGAAGTCTGATCAAAGGCATTGAGATGACCGGATTTCAGCTCTGGAAAGAAGCGGGCAGCGATCGTCATCTCGAAGCAATATTCCGCCTTTTTTTCGATGATCAAACGACTCTGAAAGAAGTCGATTTCTCGATGCAGGAAAAACTTGCCCTTTTCTGGAAATATGACGATACGATCATTTCACAGTTCAGAGCCCGCTTCGAACAAATCTTCAAGGATTTTTACCACCAGTCAATCTGGACCCAGCACGATCCGCTAGTGACAGAAATGCTCATCGGCAACCTCATTGCCTTGTATCCGCTCTTTGACCCTGATCCCGGTTCCGATGTCGATCTGCTCCAGCAGATCGATGGGAAATGGCATCTTGTGAAATACCGGACAGAATCGATTCAGCTCGTTGAGTATAAAGTGTTAGCTTATGGATTGACGCCTTTGGAAAATGAAAAAGCCCTTCCGCTGATTCTTTTCTGCGGAACCCCTTATCCGGCTGCAAAAGGGTTTTGGGAAGCGATCAAAAGTGATCTTCATCCATTCCGCTCTGTTGGAGAAACGATCTTCCTTAAAGGCAAGGACAGCATCGATGCCTGGATGGGAAGCCGCCCTCAAGTGAAATGTTATGGACTGAGCCTAGGGGGAGCCCTTGCGTATTATCTTGGCAAGACCTATGGAGATCGCGTGACGATCTCTGCGTATGTCCCGCCGGGGCTCTTAATGAATCCCCTGGAAATGAAAAAAATCCATGGAGTCTCTTACTACCATATCGATGATTATGTCGCTTCTGTCGGCTATCACCCCACAGGAATTAACTTTACGTGCTATGGAGTGATCACGGAGGCCAAACGGAATTTTCTTCTTGCCCATGCCCGGCCTGTTGGATGCAATCCGACCCTTGTGATTGAGATTAACCCCCGCCATGAAAATCACAATACGACCCGTCATCTCCTCACGATGGGAAAATATCTCATCTCGGCGTTTCTCTTTATTCTCTCGTTGCCGTTTCAAATTGCTGCGATCGCCCGCAATTTAGGCGCGAAGGTCAAAAAGCTTTTTTAAGCCTGAGGTAGCGCTAGCGCGGGGCTATCCATGGAAATGCCCATGGCATGCATGCCGTTGTCGACATAGAGGGTCGTGCCGGTGACGCCGGTGGCTGTGGCCAAGAAGGCGGCTGCATAGCCGACTTCTTCGGCTTCGAGGTCTTTGGACATCGGTGCATTGGCCTTGGAGTAGGCGATCATGCTGTCGATGAAGCCGATCGCGCGAGCTGCGCGGCTGCGGAGGGGTCCTGCAGAGATCGTATTGACGCGGATGCCCCATTTCCGTCCGGCTTCCCAGGCAAGCATTTTAGTGTCGCTCTCAAGGGCAGCTTTAGCTGAGCTCATCCCTCCGCCATAACCGGGGACGGCTTTTTCTGAGGCCATGTAGGTGAGGGAGATCGTAGAGCCGCCTACATTCATGTGAGGGCCGAAGTGTTGAAGCAGGCTCACAAAGGAATAAGCTGAAGAGCTTACTGCTGCAAGGTAGCCATTGCGAGAGGTCTCTAAGAGAGGTTTCTTCACTTCAGGTCCGTTGGCAAGAGAATGGACTAAGATGTCAATCTTGCCATAGTCTTTCGCGACCTGGGCAGCGACTTCAGAGATCGTATAGCCGGTCGCGTCTTGGTACCTTTTGTTCTCCTTGACGTCAGCGGGGACGTCTTCAGGCTTGTCAAACGAGGCGTCTAAAGAATAGACCTTGAGGTACTCTAACATTTTGCCATTCATGAGTTTGCGGGACTCATCGAATTTCCCCATGCTCCATGATTGGGTAAAGATCTTAACAATGGGAGTCCATGTACCGATCATAATTTCAGCGCCGGCTTCTGCCAGGGCCTTTGCGATCGCCCAGCCATAGCCTTGATCATCGCCGATCCCTGCAATAAACGCTTTTTTACCTTTGAGATTCATGGGTATACCTCATTAGAGGTCGGAGTATACCAGGGGTTAAGACTACTTTCTATATTTTTTCATCATCAGACGTTTCCACCCTTCGGCAGTGAGGAGACGGGGACTAGGAGGGAGATCTTTATGAGGCTTAGAGGCTTTAGGCTCTGGAGGTTGATTCTGAGAGGCGACTTTTTTACCTCGGCCGAATAGCTTCTTGAACATACACTCACCCTCAGGCTTAGTCTATAGGGAATTGGGGTCCAAGTCAAGATTTTTTTTTAGTCGCCTTTGTCAAAAATTTACGGTACGATCAATCGCAAGAGGTAGTTGCAAAACTCGCTTTGGAGCCCAAACTCGCGCTTTTTGATTAGGATTGGATTTTGCGCAAATTGACATACTCGATTAAGAGTAGGCGATTTGCGCAAAATCCAATCCTAATCAAAAAGCGCGAGTTTGGGCCCAAATCGGAGTTTTGTAACTACCTCCTAAAGGTGAATCGTGAAGTTTCCATCGGTTGCGGTATTTGATAAACATCTCAAAGAGGCTTTTCCGGACCATTTAGCTTCGATCTTTCTGATCGTCACTCCTGACGAGTATGAACGGCGCAAAAACATCGATAAGATCACTGCGCTACTCCAGAAAAAAGACGCCCATCTCCGTTTGGTGCGTCTTTCTGGGCTCGAAGACCCTCTTGAAAGGGTCAAAGAGGAGATTTTGACTCCTTGCCTCTTTGGGGGCCTCTTTGGTGGACTGACCCTGGTGATCTATGAAGCCGTCGACAAAGTCAAAAACAATGCAGATCTCGGAGATCTTTTTGCCCATTTTCCTCCGGGAGTTCATTTGGTGCTGGGAGCGACAGGTTATAAAGCGGTCTCCGAGCTTTACCAAAAAGGAAAAAAAGAGATCATTGCGCTCGACATGGGTGATGAAAAGCCGTGGGAAAAAGAGCGGCGGTTGCAAGAATGGCTTGTGCAGGAGGTCCGTCGTCAGCAAAAGAGTCTCAATTCCGATGTTGTGCAGTATTTGATGCAGCACTTAGGCCCTGATTTGGCAACGCTCGATCAAGAGCTCTCCAAACTCATTTGCTATGTGGGCGATAAGCCCCGGATTGAGCTGGAAGATGCCAAAGCGATCTGTGGCACTCGAGATCTCTTCACCGGATGGCAACTAGCAGAGAAGATCGTTTGGGAAAAAGCGGCGCCTCTTGGAGATAAAGTTGCCGATATGGGATTTTTATTTCCGCTCATCGGACAACTCAGATACCATCTTCAACTTGGCTATCGTCTTGCCGAGCTGCTTGAAGCAAAAGCCACTCTCGGCGATATTAAGCACCACTTTCCGTCTCTTCGCCCTCAGCAGATTGAAAAGTTTTCCGCGCAAGCTAGAAGCCGCAAACCCCGTTTTTTCCATCGGGGTTTAGAGATGTTATACCACTTAGAGTTTGCCTCTAAGAGTTCTTCACTCGATATTGCTGTTCTCTTTGATCTTTTCCAAGCCAAATTATATGAACCTATCCTTTGATTCTTAACAAATGTTTTTTGGGTCTTTTTTTACGCTTTTCAATGCCGCTTCTTGGTCTACTTATTCAAGTATGCCCTGCGAAGCGGCACTGAAAAGCGTAAAAAAAACCTCCAAAAACCATGTATTAAAAATCAAAGGATAGGTTCATGAGAAAACTGATTCTTCTTCCTAATACTCTCCATGAAGAGACTTCGTGGAGTTACACGCCTCCCCAAATAGATGCCCTCATCGCAGAAAGCGATAAAGGGGGATATCAGTATCTGAAACGGTTTGGCATGCCAAAAGTCCCTGTTTATCTTCTCAATGAGCACACGGAAAAACCGGCAGAGCTTTTAAAAATCCCGGAAGAGACTGTCGGGCTTATCAGCGATGCGGGGCTGCCGTGTCTTGCCGATCCAGGGTCGCCTTTGGTTGTAGTTGCTAAGAAGAAAGGCATCGCTGTGGAAGCCTTGCCGGGGCCAAACTCCCTCATGATGGCGCTGCAGCTATCGGGGTTTTCAGGGCAGGCATTTGCGTTTCATGGATACTTCCCTTACGAAAGGTTGGAAGCTAAGATCAGTAGTCTTCCCAAAAAAATAGCCCATCTTTTCATTGAGACGCCCTACAGAACAGAAAAGCTTTTTAAGCAGTTGCTATCGTGTTTACAGCCGCAGGATCAACTTTGTGTGGCTTGCGAACTCATGGGGCCTAATGAATTTGTAGAAACTCACTCTGTTCAAGAGTGGAAAAATCGGTCGCTTCCTTCGGGAAAGCCGCGAGCGGTCTTTGTTATTTGGAAACAGTGAAACTGATCCTGTGATAAAGAGCCATGCTCAGGACTGAAATGAGCGCAATACAGGCACAAGTAACAACGAGCATTCCTATCTTGCTATGGAAATCAGGGGCATTCAGAGTCACTTGTCTAGGAGCTTTTTCTGATGGAGGAGCAGCAGATTCTGCAGATGGTGTCATAGGAGCCCTTGCAGCGGGTTGATTGGTTACAGTAGGTGGGCTTGCAGAAGTAGACAGGGGTGGAGCAGCAGGTTCTAATGCACAAGCATCAATTCTTTTTTGGATTTCATTTATATTCTGCGTATCTGTTAGAGGTGTAAATGTTTTAAGACAGGTTAACCAAAAACTGAGCATTTGCAACCCTCTAACTTTAGTATATGATTTGTATAGAGAAGCTCTTTCATCATAAAGTTTAAAAATGGCTATTTTTGAGCGAGAACAGAATTCACTTATTTCGAGGGGCTGTTTGCTATAAGTATGGGCTAACCTGATCAGGCAGTCGATCCTACCAACTTGAAACTCAATTCCATTTTCCTTGGCGATTAACGCAAGAGCCTGTTCGTATGCATCTCTACAAGCCTTCAGGTCTCCTTTTATGAGTAAATCATTGCCTTCTTTGACCATTTCTTGGAAAGCATCGATTGGAAGAATGTGGCGTTCACATTCTTCGATTCTGCGCTCTATTTCCAATAAGTCGACAGTATTTTCTTCTGGCGTCAACGTTTTAAGTTGTTTAAGGAGCAATCTGAGCGTGGAGTAAAATGAAGAGACGTCATCTTCTTTCACCTTTTCTCTGGATAGATAAACATTGCGTAACGCAATGTTCGCTGTTATTACAGCTCGGTTTCTGTATTTACCTGGAGGATAAGATAAAGACAGCGCCAAATAGTAACGGCTAACATAAAAGCAGGTGGCTGGAAACACAATACCTTGGAACCGATCATAAATTTCATTTAATATTAATTGAGCCTCCTCGCGCTTATCTTCAAGAAGCTTATCTTCAGCAGTCCTAAGCTGTTTTTCAAAATCATACTTTTCATGTTTAGCGCTGGTTAAAGGAGGTGCCCCGGAAGTCGAAACTGCGGCTGCAATGCGAGTTTGAACGGTTGCAGCTATTTTAGTCGTCGTAGATGGTGGGGTTGGAGATGGTGTAGGATATGTGGTTGATGGCTGCTTTAAATCTGCTTTAGCTGGTGATGCTGCCATAGTTCCTCCTAAGAGATATTACTGAATTGGACTTTCGTGCGAAAGAAAAAAAGACCGCTCGCTTTTTTCGGGAAAGCCGCGAGCGATCTTTATTATTTGGAACCCGTGACTGTGTACGCCTGGTAAAGAGCCATGCTCATGACTGCAACGAGCACAACGCAAGCGCAAGAAACAACGAGTCTTCTTAATCTGTTGTGAACATTAGGTAAGATCAGAGTCACGTTTCTATGAGTGGGCTCTGACCTTGGGGCGGCTGTTGAAAGAACTGCAGAACCTCGTGTGATAACGTTATGTTGGCGTTGAACTTGAATTTCAAGTTCACAAAGATTCATCCTTCTTTGGATCTCCTTTCTATTCTGGATGTCCCTTTCAGGCGTCAAATCGATAAGGCTTTTTAAGAAACCTGGGAGTGCTGTATAGACTTGAAGTTCAGCAGATTCGTATAGAGAAGCTCTTTGATCATAAAGTTTAAAAAGGGCTGTTTGTAAACGAGCACATGATATAACTAATTTGTGAGGGCTTTTTTTATAGATTTTAGTTAAACTGATCAAACATTTGATTCTAGCAACTTGAAATTTAACCTCGTTTTCCCTCTGGATTAAAGCAAGAGCCCGTTTGAATACCTTTCTACAAGATTTGCCTGCTATGCGTAATTCATGACCTTCTATGACCATTTCATTAAAAGCATCGATTGGAAGAATGTGGCGTCCACATTCTTCGATTTTGTCCTCTATTTTATCAATTTCGCCAATCTGTTCTTCCAGCATCAATGGCCGGAGTTTTTTAAGATGCCGTCTGAGCTGGGAATAAAATAGAGAGGCATCGGCTCCATTCATACTTGCTTCGTATGCAAAGAGTCGTTGTAATGCCGAGTAGGCATCCAATGCATGGCGCCTTCTATCATTGCCTGGAGGATAACATAAAGCTAGCCCCAAATGGCAACGGACATGGTAAAAAGATTCTGGTAACCGAGTCTCTTGTAGACGAGTAAAAACCTCTTGAAACTTTGATCGAGCCTCATTGGTCTTATATTCAAGAAGGCTTGTTTCAGCAATGAAAAAGTTTTCTCCAAAGTCATACTTTTCAGATAGAGGCGGTGCTTTGGCATTCAAACTTGCGGCTGCAACGCAAGCACGGATGATCTCAGTAGTTGGAGTCTCATCAGGTGATGCGATGGCAATCCACGTGGCTTCTAATTTAGGGCTGCCAATTATCACATCTGCCATGCTCGGCGTCAATCTTGAAACTGTTCCAACTGTTGGTGTTGTCATAAGAAGGTGTTATTTGGAAACCATGATACTGCACCTATAAAAAGCCATGCTCACGACTGCAACGAGTACAAAGCAAATGCAAGAAATAACGAGCGCTCCTAGTTCGTTATTGACATTAGGTAGACCCGTAGTCACTTTTCGAGAAGGGTTTTCTGATACAGACTCAGAGGCTGTAAAATCTGTTGTTGCAGGAGGCTGGGGTAGAGCATCGAGTTCTGATTGACAAGTTGCAATTCTTTGTTGGATTTCACCTCCAATCTGCTTCTTTGTTGAAGATGCCAATCTCATAAGACTTTCTAAACAATCTATTAGCCATTTAATCGCGTCGACTTTGCTAGATGCGGATTCGTATAGAGAAGCTCTTTCATCATAAAGTTTAAAAAGAACTGTTTGTGAACGCACACATAATTCAGCTCTTGGATGAGAGTCTTTTTTGTGGGAGCTGGTTAACATGAGCAAACATTCGATTCTAGCAGCTTGAAAGTCGATTCCGTTTTCTTTTTCAATTTGCGCAAGAGCTTTCTCGAATACACCTCTACAACCTTTATCTTCTTTTATCTTTAATTCTTTGCCTTTTTTGACTTGTTCCTTGAACTCATCGATTGGAAGAATGTTGTTTTTGCAGAAGTTGATTATGACCTCTATATCTGACAATGCGTCTTTTTGTTCTGTCAGCAGCAAATCCTGCAGTTTTTGTAGGTACCATTTGAGCTCGGAGTAAAATGGGGAAGCCTTGGCTTTTTCCACCTCCGCATCGCCATCAAAAATGTTTCTTAGTTCTTTGTACGCTGCTAACGCATGGTGTTGTTTATCTTCATCTGAATCAGTAGACAAAGCCAGTCCCAACAAGCAACGGGCAGAATAAAAGGAGGTTTTTGGTAACTGAGTCTTTTGTAGATGTTGGAAAATCGTCTCAAACAGTCTTAGAGCCTCGTCGCGCTTATCTTCAAGAAGTGTTTTTTCAGCGTTCTTAAGAGTTGCTTCAAAATCATATTTTTCAGAGTTAGCGCCGGTTAAAGGAGGTACTAGGGGGGTCGAAGCCGTGGCTGCAATGAGAGGCTGGGCGACTTTAGAAGTAGGAGATGGACCATTTGTAAATGGCGTAGGAGTTGGGGTTGGTGCCAGTCCTGTTGCTCCTGTAGCTGGTTGGGTTGTCATATAGGCTCCTAATTAAAGACTTGGCAAAGATACTACAACGAGCAACAATTTTGGATAAAAGGAAAAAGACCGCAATTCATATTTTGAGATCGTTGCACAGCTCCGCTTTGGGCCCAAAGCGGAGCTGTGCAACGATCTCATTTTCAAGCCGACCGCAGTATAGAGAAGTAACGTCGACCCAAAACCACAGTGCTAATGAAAGCGAAAGCGAACGCTAAGGTGGCTAAGATCCCAAGAGTTTTCCAAGAATTCCCCACGGGTCCTTTGGTGACCTTGCGGCTTGTTTTGCCTTTACCATTTTGAGACTTAGCGCGCAATTGACTATAAATTTGCTTAATTTGTACATCCTTGGGAAATAATGATTTTAGCTCTAAGAATAGCCCTCCAAACTTCTCATAAACAAAAGGTGCTCCACACGCTCTAATAAATGTATCTATTTTCTCATATGTCCCTAAAGCAAAATGTCGAGCTGACTTAGAGTTTTCGGCGCGCTCAGAACCTTTAGGCAATGCCTTTGCGATGAGGCATTGGCTTATGGCTTTGGCTAAGAAAAAGCTGAGCGTCCCTTGCTCTAGAATCTGCAGAGCATCATCGGTGATTTTTTTTACATCTTCAGGTTTGCTCTCTTTTGGAAGCTCTTTGACTAGTGCTAACTTATCGTAAAAATCAAAAAGATGAGGAATATGCTTTGAGCACTCTTCAATTTTTTCTTTAACATCATCAAAAAACGTTAAGTCATCTGAAGGAACGAAGGCTTCTAAGCTGGCCATGTCTTTGTATATAGATCTTATGATTTGACAATAATTAATTTTTGTTTCTATGCGCATAGGCAACTGCAATGTTTTTGCTAAGGCGTCATCGAGCAAGCTTTTGGCTTCCTTTACATGCGGTTCCGAATCACTAACCTTTCCCGGATAGGTACGAGCCATTGCGATGTGGCAGTTGGCAGAGTTTATGGGATTTTCTTCAGCGGGTTTAAAGGATTCAAGTAGGTTTCTGGCTTCCTCGTATTGCTGATTGCCAATGAGTTCATACACTGTTTTAAGATTCTCGCTTGGAGTTTCAGCGGCTTTTAAAGGGGCTGGGTTCTGAGAATGAGTCTGTTTTAGATGGGTTGTTGCAAGGTTATTTGCTGTAATAGTTATTGAGTCTTGCCTTTGATCTGAAGTTTGAGAAGCTATTTGTTCGAAGGTGTTTTTAGCTACTTTTAGCGGTGATGATGTCATAAAAACTCCTGGGTTAACAGTCTCTGAGATTATACACAAATGAACTCAAAAATTGGTTTTTGGCTACGCCTGCTCCTCACAAAAGATGTCCCCCGGACATTTTTTGTGTTTCCGCAGTCCAGCATCTTTGAAGCCGCTTCCATCGCTTAACTTATTCAAGTTGAGCTGCTTCAGCGCCGCTTTGCTGCTTCAAACCTGCGGCGCCGTCATGGCCAAATTCCCAATTTTTGAATTCATTTGTGTATACCGCGGATAATTCTACAACCGCGGATGCTTTTGTTAAGGATAAAAAATAAGGCACCAACTCTCTCTTAGTTTAATATTTAGTGATTGAACGTCGGCTTAGATCGAAAATTCCGGCAATGACAATAAAAGCAAAGGCAAAGGCGACAAGGAGTCTAAATCGTTTCCAAGAATCACCTATAGGGCCTTTGGTGGCCTGGTAAGTTTTTTTCTCCACTTCCTTCTGAGGCTCAGTTTTGAGGCGTTCGTACTCGTAGTGTTCGTACACTTTAAGACAGTGTTCATGTGTTTTCATGATGTATTCATTCCTAGGGAGTAATTGACTAAGCTCGAAGAATACATTTTTAAAGTTCTCATAAACTTTGAGTGCTGGGAAGTCTTGAAGGAATGTCTTCTCTTGCTCATACGCTTTTCGAGCGAATTCCAGAGCTATCTCAGAGTTTTTAGTGCGTTCAGGGTCTTCATTAAATGTCTTTGCGATGAAAATATAGTACTCAGCATTAGCTAAGAAAAAGAGGTGGCTATCTTCCTCTTCGTTTAACAGCTGCAGCGCTTCAGTGGCGATTTCTCTAGCTTCTTCAGCGTTACCAGTCTCGTCTAGATGGGCTTGGGCTTGTTCTATCTCCTTGTAAAAATCGAAGTGAAAATCGATTCTAGCAGGGATGTAAGTTGAAAGTTGTTCAATAGTGCTTGCAATCTCTTTAGAATATTCCTGGTTATTTTCCCATAGTGGTTGAATTTCCTCGTATAAAAGTTTTAGGCATAATAAGTCTTCGGTTATTGTGAGGTTGGACAAATCCTCTTTCTTTGTTATTTCTAATGCGGCATCGAGAAAATCTTTGGCTCGCTTCACACATTCTGCCTGCACATCAGAATCTTCCGGAACGCTAAAAGCCAATTCGATGTAGCATTCGGCAGACAAGATTAGAAGGGATTTATCGCCTTTGTTGGATTCAATGAGTATTGAAAGTAAGGATAGCGCCTCTTCGAATTGCCCTTTCTCAATTAGTTCAGTAGCTTGATTAAGATTGTCGATTGCAAAATTTTTTACAGGCTTTGCGGTAATTACAGGCGTTGTGGTCTGAGGAGCAGGTGAGTTGATGTGCTTTGAAGCGACGGTATCTGTAACATGAGCGGTTGGGTCTTTCGGTTGACATAGAGCTACATGATTTCGTTGTGATATGTTCAATTTTGCTATAAGAGTAATTTGCGCTGCCATAAAAACCTGGGTTAATAATTCGGAAATATACGCCATTCGGTAAAAAAAACATCTTTTTGAAGTGTGTCAAAAAAAAGATATTTTTTACCTGAACGAGGGATAAATGCTACCACGGCAAATGCTTTTATTTGGAGTAAAAACATTTATTGATGAAAGGGGTGGTGTTTTCAATTGACGAATCTCCTCTTATAGTTGGGGAGATTCTTTAATTAGATGGAGATAGGTCCATAGGTTAGTTTAATTTGTTGATGTAACGGTGGCCTCCTAGAACCCCAATGCCGACAATGACAGTGGTAGCAAAGAAAAAGGCGACCAAGATTTTAACCTGCTTCCAACGGCCGCCCGCAGGCTCATTGGATACTTTGTGATCATTTTTGCCTCTACTCTCACGAGAGATCGGTTCATACTGATTGCACATACATTCTTTAAGTTTTTCCTTGATTGCTGGACTATTGGGGAGTAACTCTCTAAGCCGTAAGAATAACTCTATAAATTGTTCATAAATCTGGATCCGATGATTTTTTATAAATGATTCAGCATAGTTCCCATATGCTTTTAAAGCGTAAGTCAGAGCTAGGTTAGAATTTTGATCGCTCGCAGCCTTTTCAGAAACCATCTCTGCGATGAGGGTATAGCCCTTAGCCCTGGCCAAGTTATAAGCAAGCTTATCTTCAGTTAAAGTCTTCAGAGCTGTAGAGACGATTTCTATGGCTTTTTCACAATTCTCGCTTGAAATGTTTTTGGCGTATGTTAGTTCATCGTAAAAATTGCTTAGGAGTGGGATATTGGTTGTACATGTCTTAATTTTCTTTGTAATTGCGACATGCAATCCTAAGAGATTCTTAGGATCTAAGTCTTTAATGGTCCGGTATAAAGTTTTTATGTCTCGAAGATTTTTGAAAGTTGCTTTAGACAGATCCACTTTCAAGTTGTTTTCTAATGCGGTATCGAGATAATTTTTAGCTTGGTTCAGATGAAGTTGCTGGTCAAAAGATTCATCCGCATAGATATAAGCCAATCCAATGTGGCATTGGGCAGATATAGCAAGAGAGGATTCATCGTTTTCAAAAAATTTGAGGAGTTCTAAAAATATGCATTGAGCTATACCTAATCGTCTAATGTTGATTAACTTATGAGCTAGTTCAAACCACACTGCGGGGCCTATTGAGTCGGAGCTTAGTGACATCGCACAGTAATCTGTGAACACTTTGGTGCATGCTTTAAGTTTTTCTTTGATTAGTGCATCTCCAGGAAGTAATAAGTTCAACCGGGAAAATGAATCTATTAAGTTTACATAAAAGGACGGTGTTTCAACTCCTCTATTCTCATAGGCAGTCAAAGCTAAATTCTTGGCTTCTTTAGCATGTTGATCGGGGTCTTCAATGCCCGTATAGAATGTCTCTGCAATAAGAATATGGCCTTGAATTTTGGCGAGGTTAATCTCTGAGGTGTCTCCGCTGAGCGAAGGCAGAACTTCAAGTGCAAGTTTTCTAGCTTCTTGAGGGTTGTTTTGTGCAAGGAGCGCCTCGGCTATCTGTAATTCTAAATGAAAATTGTCTAGAACAGGGATATACTGTGTGCATAATGCAATTTGAACGGCCATCTGTTGATGGAACTTTTCGTCTTCTGTAGGGACTAACGTCTCAATGGATATGTAAAATTTTCTAATTCTATAAAAGTCTCCTGTCAATGAGGCCTTTTCAGTATGGCTCCTAAGTATGCCTGCTAATATGCCATCGACTATTTTTTTTGCTGCTAATGCTGCTTCTTTTCTTTTTTCAGAAGATTCTGGGTAGCTCAAAGCAACGCCAACATGGCAATCAATGTATTGATTGACATAGGATCGAGAGTTTTTTAACTCTTCTTTTAACTCTGCGATAAGTTGTACAAATAAATTTCTGGCTTCCTCCTGGCGTCCGTCCTGTAACAACAATCGGTGAGCTTCTTCGCATCTCTTAATCAGAGGATCTAGTGGAGGCTGTACGCTGTTTAAAGTTGCGGAAGATGCGGTGGATGTAGAGGTTGATGAAGTTGAATGAGTTGTTACCACGGTAGCTGTATCCTGCGGAGGTGGAGTGCTGCTTAAAGTTGCGGAAGATGCGGTGGATGTAGAGGTTGATGAAGTTAGAGTAGATGTTGTTACGGCATCTATATCACCAGGAGATTGAGAGCTGCTTAAAGTCGCGGAAGGTGTGGTAGCTGTAGAGGCTGATGAAGCTAGAACAGATGTTGCTACGGAATTTGTGGTAAAAGCGGTAGAAATTGGTGTTTCGGTTGGGGTTGTAGGATTTGATGTTGAAGAACTTGGTGTTTGATTAAGCTGTGTAGCTGGAGATGCTGACATAAAAACTCCTGGGTTAAAACCTCGGAGGTCGATATTACAATGAACGATGATTTTAATTTGAATGAATTATTTCTTCGGCGACAGAGTCGTAAAAAAGAAGGCCTTGGTCTGTGAGGCAGGCTTTGTCTTGATCGAGAGAGAGCCATCCTTTTTCTTGAAGCTTTTGATAAAGAGCCGCATCAACGGGGAATTCTTTTAGATCTACTCCGTCTAGCATGCGGAGTTTGACGGCAAGCCTTTCATGGAGGCTGGCGAGGGGAGAGAGCTGTTCTGTGAAATCGACAGGGGTGTTGCCTGCCTGAAGGTGCGAGGAGTATTTCTTTAGGTCGCAGGTATTTCTGTATCTTCTTCCTTCCCAAAAACTGAACGCGGAGGGTCCAAATCCCAGAAACGGCCTGCCGATCCAATAGCCGGTATTGTGGCGGGAGGTAAAGCCGTCTTTGGCAAAGGCCGAGATTTCGTACCGTTTGAGGCCCAGCTTTTCAAAGGTTTGAGTGGCGAGATTGAGCATCTCTAAACTCTCTTCAGAGGAAGGGAGTTGGGGGATCAGCTCCGACCGTTTTTTGTAAAAAACGGTCTGAGGTTCGAAGGTGAGATTGTAGAGGGATAGATGGGTGATGGGGAGGGTTTTGAGTTGAGCGAGGGTGTTTTTCCAGCTTGAGAGGGTCTGCTGGGGGATTTCATACATCAGGTCGATGGTGACGTTGGAGAAGCCGGCTTCTTTGACAGTGTGAATGGCTGAGATGGCTTGCTGGGCGGAGTGGTGCCTGCCGAGGAGTTTGAGGAGGGGATTATCGAGAGATTGGACTCCAAGGCTGACGCGGTTGATGCCGGCTTTGGCGAAGGCTTGAATAGAAGAGAGCGTGACGTCTTCAGGATTAGCCTCTAGCGTGATCTCGGCGGTCGAGGGGGGTTGAATCCAGGAGAGGATTTCTAAGATGGCTTCAGGGCCGATCAAGAAAGGCGTTCCTCCGCCGAAGTAGATCGAGACGATCTGTTTCCCTTGAAGAAGATGTTTGTTTAGGTCCCATTCAAGACGAAGGGAAGCTAAGAGCGTTTGAACAGCGCTTGCCTCATTAGGAGTCTCATTAGGAGTTTCATGTGGGACCACGAAGAAATGACAGTAAGGGCATTTGCGCCGGCAGAAGGGAATATGGAAATAGAGAGAAATCTCACCAGTTGTCGGCATCGGGGTCTTCAAGAACGCCGCGGCGCCAGCGATTCTTATCGCTGAAGGGATCTTCGTCTTCTTCCTCGTCTGTTTCGGCTTCTTCGCCTTCGCCTGCGGTGGCTGTTTCGGTTCCGCTTTCGGTTTCTTCGCCACTGGCTGTTTCGAACTCGTACGATTCGGTTTCAGCATCGAGTCCAAAGTCGGTTAGCCCTTCCTCAGGGACTTCAATGTCAGGCATGCTGGCCGTATCGGGGAATGCCTGGCGGGCATGCGGAGATCGTTTAGGGGGAGCATACTCTTCCATTGCGCCGCTTTCTTTGAGGAAGCGAAGACGGTCTTTTTCTTCTTGGATTTTTTCTTTAAGACTGATGATTTCAGTCTTATGCTTTTCAATATCTTTTTTGGGGACAAGCCCGAGTTTGAGCCATTGATCCAAATCGGTCAATTCGGCTTCTAACTTTCTAAGACGTTCGCTTTTCATCATCATAATTGCCTCGCTTTCCCCGTTTTAGAGACTGTTAAGGGATTTAGTTTCTGTCGATTTTTTGGACTTTTTGAGCAAATTTTCGTCTCCTTTGTTGGGGGGTTATATCAACTTTCGTATATTACCCCCAACAAAGGAGACAAAAATTTGCCAAAAATTCTCAAAAAAGCGACGAAACCTAAATCCCTTAACAGTCTCTTACTCTTAGAGATCTCGATAAAAGAGTTCTCTTTAAAATACAAAAGATTTTTTTGCAAGGAGGCAGAATTATTTCCTGTCAGGCAATTAATCACAAGGCAAATATTTTTTTGAAAATATACATATCTGCATGGTAATGAACAAACATGGACGAGATCTCGTTTTCTAACCTGAACTATGTGGAAGAGCAGTATCAGCGGTATTTGGTTAATCCGGCCTCTTTGGAGCCGTCTTGGAGGCATTTTTTTGAGGGGTGGGACTTAGCACGAAAAGTTGCACCTGCCGGAGAGGCCAGGGAGACAGGGGAGGCCAGCTCGGATTTAAAAATTTTCCATCTCATTGAGGCGTATCGGACCTATGGCCATCTCAAGGCGAGTGATAACCCACTATTTGCCCCAAAGGCGGAGGTTCAAGAATTATCTCTGGAGAATTTAGGGTTTCAGAAAACGGATCTCGACAACTCTTATCCGACCTGCGGTTTTCTGCCTGAAAAAGATGCGTCCTTAAGCCAAATTATTGCGGCTTTAGAAAAGACCTATTGCGGAGCGATTGGGGTCGAGTACATGGGTCTGAGAAAGCCTGAGTTAGAAAGCTGGCTTCAACAGATCATCGAACCGAATTTTACCCTGCCGTTTTCAAAAGAGGACAAATTAGAGATCTTTCATCAGCTCAACCGTGCTGAACTTTTTGAGACGTTTCTACATACCAAATATGTCGGGCAAAAACGGTTTTCCCTGGAAGGTGGAGAGACGTTCATCCCCATGTTGGCATTTGTGATCGAGGCGGGCGTGGGAGAAGGAATCCAGGAGATCGTGCTCGGCATGGCCCATCGAGGCCGTTTAAATGTGCTTGCCAATATTCTGAACAAATCGTACAGAGCGATTTTTAACGAATTTGAATCGCATTATATTTCTGATCTTGAGGTCGGGTCAGGCGATGTGAAATACCACAAAGGATTTGTCGGATCGCTTCCAACAAAATCGGGCGAAAAAATAGCGATCACTTTATCTGCAAATCCGAGTCATTTAGAAGCGGTCGATCCCGTTGTTGAAGGACAAGCCAGAGCCAAACAAGAGCTGAAAGGGCACGAAACAGTCTTACCGATCCTCGTTCATGGCGATGCCTCGATCGCAGGCCAAGGCGTTGTCTACGAGACTCTGCAGCTAAGCCAATTGAAGGGATATGAGACTGGAGGCACGCTCCACGTTGTCATCAACAACCAGATCGGTTTTACGACTCTGCCCAAAGACGGCCGGTCGACACAGTACTGCACAGATATTGCTTTTGCCTTTGGAGCGCCTGTTTTCCATGTGAATGCCGAAAAACCCGAGTCTTGTGTCTACGCGATGCTGCTAGCTTTAAAGATCCGGCAGAAGTTTAACTGCGATGTGTTTTTAGATCTTTATTGCTATCGGAAGTACGGTCACAATGAAGGCGATGAACCTGCGTTTACTCAGCCAATAGAAAATGCGATCATCCGGCAGAAAAAATCGATCCGCGAGCTCTACAAAGAAAGCCTAATCCAAGAAGGGATTTTGGATGCGGCAGCAGGAGAAAAACTCGAGACGGAATTTAAAAATCTTCTTCAGGCTGCGTTAGATCAAGTTACCTCTAAACCTCCTGCCCTGTCTGCCCTGGAACCGCCGGTTAAAGAAGACCCATTTACTCCGCTTCTAACGGCTGTGCCGGCACAAACACTGATGGGTCTTGCGGATGATTTTTGCCGTGTGCCCGATGGCTTTAATCTCCATCCTAAACTCAAACGGCTCATGGAAGAGCGCGCTGCCATGGTCAAAGCTGATCCAAATCAACCGACGATCGATTGGGGGATGGGAGAACATCTCGCCTACGCTTCACTCCTTGCCAATGGAGTGCGTGTGAGGATTTCAGGGCAGGATTCAAGACGAGGAACGTTTTCTCATCGGCATGCGATGTGGGTTGATCAACTCATCGAGGATAAACGGTATTTTCCTCTGTCGCATCTAAAAAATGGAAAAGCGCCGTTCGATGTTTTTGATTCTCCGCTTTCTGAATATGCGGTGTTGGGGTTTGAGTTCGGCTATAGCTTGTTTTATCCCCATTCGTTGGTCATTTGGGAAGCCCAGTTCGGAGATTTTGCCAATGGTGGACAGATCATCATCGATCAATTTATTGCGTGTTCAGAGCAAAAATGGGGCCACCGGAGCGGCATCACGCTGCTACTGCCACACGGCTATGAAGGGCAGGGTCCTGAACACTCTTCCGCGCGGATAGAGAGGTATCTCCAGCTTTCTGGTGATGACAATTGGCAGATCGTCAATTGCACAACGCCTGCGCAGCTCTTTCATCTGCTGCGTCGTCAAACGTTAAAAAAAGAGCAGAAGCCGCTCGTGATTTTTACCCCAAAAGCGCTGCTCAGAAACCATCTCTGTTTAAGCCCTCTGAGCGATTTTACCACAGGGACATTTGAAGAATTTTTCGATGAGAAAATCGGAAACCCTAAAAGAGTGATTTTCTGCAGCGGAAAAGTCTATTACGATCTTGTGACCGAGCGGAAAAGAGACGATATTGTCGTTTTTAGAATCGAACAACTTTATCCCTTTCATCGTGAAAAATTCCAAAAGATGGTAGAGAAATATAAAAGCACCCAAGAAATTTATTGGGTCCAAGAAGAGCAAAGCAATATGGGAGCTTGGAACTACCTCCGGCCAATTTTAGAAACAGCCCTGGGAAAACCGGTCCGGTATGTTGGACGGGGCCCAAGTTCATCGACAGCTGCCGGTTCCTATGCGCTGCATAAGAAACAGTACGATCAAATGATCCAGGAGGCTTTAGGGTGAAAGTGGAGATTAAAGTTCCCGCAATGGGTGAGTCGATCTCGGAAGCGACGATCAGCCGCATCATCAAAGCCAGCGGCTCTATTGTCCGGCGCGATGAAGAGGTCGTTGAACTTGAGACCGATAAAGTCAACCAGGTCCTCTACGCACCTCAGGCCGGAGGGCTTTCTCTTTCGGTGAAAGTCGGCGACACTGTCAAAATCGGACAAGTCGTTGGAACCGTCGATACCGATGTCGCAGTTCCTGCTCCTATCTCTGCTCCTGTTTCTCCCGTTCAGCAAGCCGCTGCACCTGCAACTTCTGGCCCTTCGGCACGCAAAATGGCTCCGGATGTTTTAGCGGAAATGAAAGCGCCGAAGGCAGCTCCTGCGGTTTCAGGGGATCGAAAACGGATGAGCTCTCTTCGCAGAACGATTGCACAGAAGCTTGTCGAAGTCAAAAACACCACGGCGATGCTGACGACTTTCAATGAAGTCGACATGACCAAGATCATCGAAATTCGGACCAAAGAACAGGCCGATTTTCAAGCCCGCAATGGCGTCAAACTTGGATTTATGTCGTTCTTCATTAAAGCCGCTGTTTCTGCCTTGAAAATGTTTCCGGATGTCCATGCCTATATTGAAGGCGATGACATGGTGGCTTTCCCGAATTTCGATATCGGTGTTGCCGTTTCGACAGATAAGGGACTCATGGTCCCTGTCGTGAGGCAATGCGATAGCAGGGCGTTTGGGGAGATTGAAAAACAGATCGTCGATTATAGCACTAAAGCCCGGTCTGGCGGTATTTCCATGGATGATCTCCGCGGCGGATGCTTTACGATTACCAACGGAGGGACATTTGGATCGCTTCTTTCGACTCCTATTCTAAATCCCCCTCAAAGTGCGATCTTAGGTATGCATGCCATCCAAAAACGGCCCATTGCTCTCAATGATCAAGTCGTGATCCGTCCGATGATGTATCTGGCGCTTTCGTATGACCACCGGATCATCGATGGGAAAGAAGCCGTGCAGTTCCTTGTGCATATGAAAGAACATTTAGAAGACCCCAGCAGGTTGCTCCTCGATTTATGAATACCTTTGATGTCATTGTGATTGGATCGGGACCCGGTGGCTATGTCGCAGCCATCCGCGCTGCGCAGCTCGGATTTAAAGTTGCCTGCATCGATAAACGGAAAGAGCTGGGCGGCACTTGCCTCAATATTGGCTGCATTCCTTCAAAGACGCTACTGCATGCTTCAGAACTCTATTGGAAAATGGTTCATGAAGCCGAGCAGTACGGATTGAAGGCAGAAAAATATTCATATTCTTTCCAAGATATGATGAAGCGGAAACAAAAAGTCGTCACCTCCTTCAATGAAGGGATTGCCGCTCTTTTCCAAAAAAACAAGATCTCGTTTCTTTCCGGGGCGGCCAAGCTCATCTCTTCAACCGTTGTGCAAGTCGCTGGAGAGCAGATTGGGGCTAAGCACATTATTCTGGCGACGGGTTCTGAACCTATCAGCCTGCCGTTTCTTCCGTTTGATGAAAAGAAGATCGTCTCCTCAACTGGAGCCCTCTCGCTTGCCAAAGTCCCCGAAAGACTTTTAGTCGTGGGAGCCGGCGTTATCGGCGTCGAACTTGGCTCGGTCTACAGCCGGTTGGGGAGCAAAGTTGAATTTGTCGAGTTTCTTGATAAGATCTGTCCGACACTCGATGAATCGATTTCTAAAGAGCTCCAAAAAATCTTAACCAAGCAGGGGATGACCTTCAGGCTTTCGACGAAGGTCACTGGAGCCGAACTCTCCTCCACTGAAGTCGCCCTCCGGATTGGTCAAGAACAAATGAAGGGCGATATCGTCCTTGTTTCTGTCGGGCGCAAGCCTTACACTCAAAACCTCGGATTAGAAGCGGTTGGCATCACTCCTACCGCAAAGGGGACTATTCCCATAGATCAGCGGTTTCGTACCTCTGTTCCAAACATCTACGCCATCGGAGATATCGTCGATGGCCCGATGCTGGCTCATAAAGCCTCTGAAGAGGGAGTTGCCGTTGCTGAGATCATCGCCGGCCAAAATCCTAGTGTGAACTACCTCGCCATTCCCAACGTGATCTACACCTATCCCGAAGTGGCTGCTGTCGGTCTGACAGAAGCCGAAGCCAAAGCCCTTGGAGGCCTGGGCGTCACTGCTAAAACAGGGATGTTCCCCTTCAAGATCAATTCCCGTGCAAAGTGTACAGGGGAAGAAGACGGCTTTGTGAAAATCGTTTCGGATCAAGCCACCGACCAGATCCTTGGCGTCCATATCATTGGGGCGCACGCCTCGGAACTCATTTCAGCCGGAGCCCTGGCGATCCAAAACCGCCTCACGACTTTAGAGCTTGCCCACACTCCCCATGCGCATCCGACGCTTTCGGAAGCCCTCAAAGAGGCAGCGCTTGCCTTGCATGGCCGCGCCCTTCATCGGTAGCAACTTAATCGACTATATCGCTCAACTTATTCAAGTTGAGCTCTATAGTTTATATGATTTTTTTGTTGCAAAATTTTAATTTGTCCAAAGAGTAGACTTTCTGCATATTCGACTCATTCGAAAATAAATGCCCTTGCAGAGACTGGGTTGTTTAAGAGTATGAGTATAGGGAGAAAACAAGATCAGCAGGATCGCAAGCGGCAGGATGAGTAAGATGATACATGAAGATATCACAGAGAAAATCTTAAATTGCTGTTTCGAGGTAATAAATACCCTAGGTGTTGGATTTTTGGAGACTGTTTACAAAAACGCATTGCTAATTGCGATGATAGATAAAGGTCTAAAAGTAAC
>Ga0207642_10000083_pt1 | contig 24995 bp, 21 predicted proteins | sample KBSMisM22_FD_184309 | JGI IMG/M metagenome (GOLD analysis project Ga0207642, IMG submission 184309) | Miscanthus rhizosphere microbial communities from Kellogg Biological Station, Michigan, USA - KBS Miscanthus M2-2 (SPAdes) (version 2) | ecosystem: Host-associated > Plants > Roots >... | reverse complement strand
TGCCTTTTTTGTCAGATTTTGAGGTTACTTCTAAGAAGCAACCTCAAAATCTGACAAAAAAGGCGCGAAAAGCAGTTGTTAAGAATATGGAGATAGGTTCATGAGCTTTCTTCCTTTTGTTCTTTCCTTTCTATTGATCTTAGTCCTGGGAAGCTCTTTTCTCTTCACTTCCTTCCGCAGCACCGCCGTTGAAAAGACGGTCATCTTAGCAAAACACCGGGCCAAGCTTGGCCTGATTACCAAGCAAGCGGAGGCAGAATACAAAAAAGGGCTGACTAAAAAACCCAAAAATTCCAATCCAACCCCGAAAGGAAAAGACCAAAGAGCCGTCTATCAAGACCAGCGTAATCAAAGAGAGGGTTTTGATTCTTCCAAGTTCAATCTGTGGCCGCTACTGAACAACACAGATATGACTAAATACCCGGTGTTAAAAAGAAGCGCCATCCGACTCATCCAAATCCTCTATCAAGATGCCGATTTTTACAAAAAGGCTCGTGATCCGGATCTTGCGGAAAAAATCATCGATGCGCTGATCTTGGAAAAAAGCGAGGAGCTCTCGCAAATTCCTAAAAAAGTCCCGGCTGATATTTATTATAAAATGGTGAAAGGAACCAATACCGGATATCCTGCGCTCGGAGAGTATTTTAAAATCGATAAAACCGCAAAAATTCCGATTCAATGGGCCTATGCGACGACTCCAATCTTGAGGGCTGTTTTAGGCGATGAAGCAACTAAACGGGTCCTTGCAGCGGAAAGAGCCGCTTGGGACGAAGACCATCATAAAAGGGTGATGCCAAAAGAAGCGTTGCGTGATCTTTTGCTAAAACAGTCCAACCCCGACTTCGACATTACTCATCTTGAAACCTTTTTCTCGTTTGACAAGCTCAAGAAAGGGCCTCCTTTGATCTATATCGAAGATCAAAACAAGGTTCTGTCTAAATAGTATATGAACCTATCCGCAAAGTCCCAAAGTTAGCTTTTTTGTCTTTTTTATCATATTTTGCAGCCGCTTTTTGGCCTACTTATTCAAGTATGCCCTGCAAAGCGGCTGCAAAATCTAACAAAAAATCCTGCAAAATCCAATCTTTTAGACTTTGCGGATAGATTCATACCTCAACAGTGGGCCAGTGCTTTGCGATGCATGGGGATGTTGAATGTAAATGTCGTTCCTTGACCGAGGACAGAAGCCACCGAGACCGTTCCTTCATGCTTCTCAATGATCGTTTTGACGATCGAAAGGCCAAGCCCTGCACCTCCTAAACGTCTCGTATGGGCCTTGTTGACGGTGTAAAATCGTTCAAAAACATGGCCGACATCTGCAGGTGGAATACCAATACCGCGGTCTTGGACAGCAAAGAGCACTTCATCTTCTTGTTGTTTAAGATAGATTGTCAAATGTGCAGGTGGATTAGAATATTTCACACCATTTTCAAGGAGATTCATGAGAGCTAATTCAAGTAGATCGGGATCAGCCTCAATGAGAATTGTATCATGAGACTTTTCGATCTCAATACGAGTTAAAGGAGAAAGCGTCAGCATCAGATGCCTGCAGTTATCCGCAAGTGCAACGACATCGCAAGGAGAGAACTTCGATTCTGGAACATATTCGATATCGGATAAGGTGAGCAGATTTTTCACTAGTGTGTCCATCCGTTGGCAGTTTCTGACGATTTTCTCGGTGATTTCGGTGAGCATGGCCGTAGAAACGGATGGAAGGTCTTGCAACGTTTCAGCAAATCCTTTGATAATCGTGATCGGAGTCCTGAGTTCATGCGACGCATTCGCAATGAAATCTTTGCCCATTTCAACCACTTTTTGCTGACTTGATTTGTCCTGTAAAACAAGGATCGTTCCTGAATGAAGGGTCTTAGGAACAGCAATTAAATCAAGATAGACTTTCGGGACACCTCCAATGGAAATCGAATCGGTCACGACACATCCCTTTTCGAAGGCCAATTTGCTAATGGCTTGGCAGCTTCTGAAGAGATCAATTTTCGGATGATTTTCCGGCGGCATAAAGGCCTTCCCGATCATTTGCCTACGAGGAATCCCGAATAGATGAGCAGCGGTATGATTGACAAACCTTACAATTCCAACTCCATCCATTGTCACAACACCTTCAATCAACGTTTCTAAAATCGCTTCTTTTTCATTCCTCTCTTCAGCGTAGCTGCGGGAGCTGTCTTTAACTTTTTCTAATAACGAATTGATCGTAATCGCAAGATGCTTGCATTCCGCAACCATCCCTCTTTGGATCGGAATCGGCGCCAAAACCTCTGTTTTACTCATCGCATAAGGACGAATGGCATGTGTGATCTCTATAAACGGACGGAGCAGACGGGATCCACCCCACCATAGGATAACGCTGTAAAGACAAATAAATACAGCTAACACAATGAGCAAGGTGGCTCGAAAATATCCCATCCATAAGGTAACTTGCATCCCAGTTAACGCTGTCATCACCACGTAGGGAGTCTGATGAGTGTAAAATCTTTTGGCAAAATAGGTCCAAGAATCAGGGGTAGCTGCCTGCCTAAAAACGGCGCCTGTTTTAAAAGCCTCTAGGGCATCTTCTTTTTCTTGCGGATTCCTTGGATAGGAAGACGAATCATCGAAGTGTCTTGACTCATAACTGGTCTTTAATTGCTCAGTAATTAAGTTAGTATAAAAGAATGTTCCAAGATCATGATAGCCCAAATAGGTGATCATGCCCTCTTCATCGGTTTTTTGCTGGAGATTTTCGATCACCGCTTCTGCCGATTGTTTCATTGCATAATAGACCAATTTTTGCAAAATGGTTTGGCTGAAAGGAAAAAGCAACGCGAGAAAAATCATCAGGATCAAAAGGCGAAAGACAGCGATCTTCTTCCGAATGCTTACTTTATTAAGCATAAAAATTCGTATACCCTTTAGAAGTTATCACAATGGTATCTTCATAGCGGACACCTCCGACACCCGGCAAATAAAGACCCGGTTCGATCGTGATGGTCATTCCTTTTTGCAAAATAACGTTCTGATCTTCCCCTTTGATTTTCAAACGGGGAAATTCGTGCGTCTCCAATCCAATACCATGCCCTAAGCTATGCAAAATCATTTCTTCCAGCCCTGCCCGCTGTATCACCCGCCGTGCAGCTTTGTCCAGATCTCCGACCTTGGTCCCCTCTTTGCATAATTGAAGTGCTGCATCATGGGCTTTTTTCACGACGGTCTCAAGAAGCACCAAACGTGGGTCGGGGTTGCCAAAGAAAACAGTCCTGGTCATATCGGAGTGGTAATGATCGACTACGACACCAATGTCGATGAGCACAATTTGATCTTTTTTTAATTTCTCATCGCCTGCCCTGTAATGCGGATACGCAGAATTCTTTCCAAAAGCGATGATCGGATCAAAGGAGAGTTTTTCTGCCCCCCGCTGACGGCAGAACACTTCAAAAGAGAGCGCAAGCTCTTTTTCAGTTATCCCCACTTTCAAACTGCGGCATATATGCTCATACCCTTTCCATACGACGGCTGCGCTTTTTTTCATGAGTTTTAGCTCTTGAGAATCTTTGATCAAACGAAGATCTCTTGTAGGTTGCAATACCCCCCTTAAAGCTCCGCTGCACATTTTTTTGATCTGTTCATATCTGTGGATGGTTGTCGCAGCGGTGTCAAACACCAGCGCCCGCACAGGCCGTAAAAATGCGGTAATCGCCTCTTGCGAAAGAAGGTCTACCGGAAAAGAGGAATTTTTTTTAGCAAACTCGATGTAACGCCCGTCAACAAACAGTTTGACTTTTGAAGGAAGCACGATAAGAATTCCAAGTGAAAGCTGCAATCCGGTGAGATAAAAAAGATCGAGAGGTGTTTCAATTAGGCATCCATCTGCTTTCCATGTTTTTAAAAGCGTTTGAAGCCTTGAAATCCTATTTAAAAAAGTTTTCGATGACATGCACCCCTGTCCATGTTACAGCTTCACGAGAGTTTAATCTTTTAAACTTTCTCCATAAAGCTAAAGCTTCTTGCAGCATAAAAGATTTCTTTCGCCGTACAGCAAAGCAAGCTATTTTCTCTGAAAGCTTAGGGAAAGCCTCTTCGGACTCGAGAACAAGACGAATAGCCTCCACCACATCCGTCTCATCCAGAAACGGAGGAATCGCTTCAATCAGTAGTGATTGTTTGCCGCTCCAATCCATAACAAATCCGCAGCGGGAGAGTTCTGCTTTTTTGTGAGGAAATTCGTGCGCCTGAACAGAGCTGAGTTCCATTGCCAGCGGAAATAAAAGCCCTTGAGTGAGGAGTTCTGATTCCGGCTGATTGAGAGAATGCCAAATCAGCTGCTGCTGGACTTGATTTAGATCGACCCAGACGATGCCCAGTTCAAATCCTTCCACCGTCGAACCATCTAAGAGCAAGTAGTGCGCAAAGAGTCCAATCACTTGCTCTTGCGAAGTCAAAACCGGCTGCTCAGGAGGTTGTTCGCGCAATATCAGAGGCACATCCCATGTTTTAGCAGGCTCCTGAAATGCATACGGAATGGGTTCAGCCCCTAAAACAGTCAGGGAGGCATTCAGGGGAGCAGCCCCGCCAAAAGCTTGTTGGACATGCGTTTTAATAAACTGCCGAATGAACTCTCCCTCTTGGAAGCGGACTTCCCGTTTCTGGGGGTGGACATTTACATCAATCAAATCAGGGGGAACTGTCAAGTGGACAACAAAAATCGGATATCTGTCTTCATTCAGACGCTGACCGTACCCCTCTTTGATAGCCCGAGAAATCTGAGGAGAAAAAATCGGCCGCCGATTCACAAAAAGATATTGGCCCGTCCGATTGATCCGATGATCGGCAGCTGTTCCAAGCACTCCTTCTAAAGCATACCCTCTCTCAGATCCGCTGATTTTGAGATTTGCTCTCAAAAAACCTGTTTGGAAAAGATCTACGATGCGCTGCGAGAGCTTTTCCATCAATCCTGCGCCACTAGCGCCGCTCGCGGCAGCCACTTTCAGCACGGTCTCGTCATTGGAGATCAATTCAAAGCCGATTTCAGGATGAGCGAGCGCCAGTGTGAGAACGAGTTTATGGATTTCCGCGGCAGCAGAGGAGGCTTGTTTTTGAAATTTTTTCCGTGCGGGAACATTGTAAAAGAGTGAACGGACTTCGATCGTCGTCCCAGGATTGCGGGAAGCTGTCGATGATGAACGGATTTTCCCCCCTTCAATTTCGACATGCGTTGCCGTCCCTTTTTGAAGCGCTGTGATCAAATCGACACGGGCAATCGAAGCAATAGATGCCAGAGCTTCTCCTCTGAATCCCATCGATGTCAATGCTGCAAGATCCTCAATAGAAACAATCTTAGAAGTGGCATGCCGCTCAAAACAAAGGAGCGCATCGTCTGCACTCATACCCGATCCGTTATCGGTAATTTTGATCAGTTGAAAGCCGCCGCCTTTGATCTCGATCACAATTGAATCGGCGCCGGCGTCCATCGCATTTTCAACAAGCTCTTTAACAACAGACGCAGGATTTTCAATCACTTCCCCAGCGGCGATTTTGTTGATCGTTGCTTCTGTCAATACCCTGATCATGATTCCCATTCTATTCTATGCCTCTATTGCCTTCAAAGGGGTTTAGCGTTATATCATTTTTATAATGAGAATATCGAGAATTATCGCCGCTTGCTCTCTCGGAAATTTCTTAGAATGGTACGATTTTGCCCTCTATGGATATCTCACCTCCACATTTGCGCATCTTTTCTTTCCTTCCAGTGAACAATTTCCTGCTCTTTTAAAGCTTTCTTTAATTTTTGCCGTTGGATTTGTCATGCGTCCTCTTGGCAGCATGCTTTTTGGAATCCTTGGAGACCGCAGAGGCCGCACAATCGGTTTGATCTTTTCAATTCTCTGCATGACCATCCCGACGATGCTGATCGGCCTTTTGCCGACGTTTGCGCAAATTGGAATCATGGCTGCTATTTTCTTATCCGTACTGCGTGCCATTCAAGGCCTCCCTATCGGAGGAGAGATCGGCGGAATTATGTGTTATCTGACAGAGGTAAGCCCTCCGTCTCAAAAAGGATTTTTTGGCAGCTGGACTTTTTTCGGCGCCCAATTTGGCTTCGTCGTCAGCAGTCTTGAAATTTATGCTCTTGAGTCGTGGATGTCGCCCGAGATATTTGAGCAATGGGGCTGGCGCTGTTCCTTTATCCTAGGAGGCTTGATTGGAATTTTTGGGTGGTATTTACGGCGGCAGCTACATGAGACAGGGGCTTTTAAATCCGTACACGAGCATCATGAGATTCTCCAAAACCCCATCTCCACGACCTTCAAAAATTACCGAAAAGCGATGTTTCATACCTTTTGTCTATGTGCGATTTGTGCTGGCGGTTTTTACGCCATCTACTTTTTTGCCGTGATCTTTCTGACAGAGATTCTCAAATATCCCTTCGGTCAAATACTCATGATGAATGCCGCAATGTTAACCATTTCATGCGTGTGCCTTCCCATTTTTGGAAAGTTAGGCGATCGTTTTGGAATCAAAAAACTGCTGATCATCAGTTCAATCGGTATGATTACAATCCCCTATTTTATGCTCAATTTTGCGCTCAGCGGCAAAATAGGATTGACCATGATTCTCCTATTAACTCTAAATGTAATTGTCTCACTCAATTATGCGCTGGCTCCTGCCTACATCGCTAAACTCTTTCCAACGCCTGTCCGTTATACAGGCCTTGGGATCAGTTATAACATTGCCAATGCCCTCATGGGAGGCCCTGCCCCTTTTTTCTGTCTTTATATCATTCAGGTAACCGGCAATAACTTAGCGCCCGCTTTTTATTTTATTCTATTAGGGATCATCAGCTTAATCCCTTTTCTATCAAAAGAGACTAGGGCGTGTCCCTAAACCATGATCAGGATGCTTTGCTACTAGAATTTCACTAGAAACGCGTAAAAATTTTTCGCCATATTATTTCAATATGGCGAAAAATTTTTACGCGTTTCTAATGGATTCTAGTACACAAATCTTCCGATCGAGGTTTAGGGACACACCCTAAGAAACTGTTGTCGAATTAAGGCAGTCTCAACGAGTATTTTTAACAGTGGAGCCGCCATCTTCGGCTTGGCACGTATTTTGACATTTTGTTGGACAACGACGATATCCCTTTGTCCCGTAGACAAAAATTGTCAGTAAAAACACCACCACGAGAATAATTCCAACGACCTGTTTTTTTTGTGAATTTTGAGTTAAGCTCACATTAGCCTCCGTAAAAAACCCCATCTTAACAATCGTGAGATTTCCCTCAAAGATTTAAAAACCTTTCTAAATACAGTACAAACAGATCATCCCACGCTGGAATCATCTTACCCTCGGCTAAAAGAATCTTTCGGTCTTCTTCATATTGACTAATGAAGCGCCCCAAGGCGCAATCACATCCTTCATTGATTATGAGCTTGCCTTTATCAAAAATCGCCGCATTCCTCTCTTCGGAAAGCAGATCATCGCTCCAATAGAGATGCAGAGTATCTGCCTGTTCAAAATAGACACTCAATTTTTCTACAAATGCCTTTCCTTTTGACACCTCCTCTTCCGGAGTCGATTGATAGAACCGCTGTTCGTTATTCCGATATTCAACCGCTTCTTTGCGCATTTGATCTGGGCAATAACATAGCACCAGCGTGATATGATACCCCTCTGCTTTCAATTTTTTTAAAAACTCAGCAACATAATCTCCTGTCAGCGTCGTCCCGTGGATAATATCGTTTTTTTTCTGCAGTGTCTCTTCCAAGAGCGTAAGCGTGATGTAGTTCGAAGCTCCCCTCCACCTTTCATAGGCAGTTTTTTTAACTTCGAGATAATCAGGATTCGATGCTGCCATGAGGGCATTCAAAGAGCGATTGTAATAGGTATGGGGCATGAACTTTAATCCCCGTTGATCAGGATCGAGATAAACGCCCGATTGAAACTCCGGATTGCGCTGGATAAATCGTTCTAAAATTGTGCTTTTTCGAGATCCAGGGCCTCCGGCAGAAGCTAAATAAAACGGCTTTTCTTTTGAAGGTGCTTCCTCAACACGGCAGACGCTCCGGACAACGGCTAAATCTTTCGCAATATCTTCCTTTTCTTGTTCGTTATAAGAGACGAGATGGCTTTCAATCTGCTCCGGAGAGAAGATGAAATGCTCCCGTGCTTGGAGCGCAGCCGCAAACACAATCATGCAAATAAGTGTTTTCACTCTTTTCCGCCTTTTTTCTAGGAAAGATTTTGCTTCATTTTTTCTTTTCCGACAATTGTTTCGCCAAAAAATTGATTCCGCTATGTTTGTGAGATGGGTTCACGACACATCGCCGCCGCCATCGTCAAAAAACTCCAAGAGGCAGGCTATATTGCCTATTTTGCCGGCGGCTGGGTGCGGGATTTTATCTTGCAAAAACCTTCCGATGACATCGATATCGCCTCATCGGCAACAGTAGAAGAGATCCAGCGGCTTTTTCCTAAAACAATTCCTGTCGGTGTCGCCTTCGGCATCGTGATCGTTGTCCAAGACGGACATCAGTTTGAGATCGCCTCGTTTCGTAAAGACCGAGGCTATGTCGATGGAAGGCGCCCTGTCGGCATCGATCCTGCAACACCAGAAGAAGATGCTCAGCGGCGTGACTTTACAATCAACGGGATGTTCTACGATCCCGTCCAAGACAAGATTTTTGATTTTGTCGATGGAATCAAAGACCTTAAAAAAGGGATCATCCGCGCCATTGGAGATCCCAAAGCCCGGTTTACAGAAGATCGGCTCCGCATGATGCGCGCGGTCAGATATTCGACGCGATTTAATTTTCCCATCGAGTCCGACACCTTGCAAGCCATCCTCTCTCAGGCTGAAACACTCTTACCTTCTGTGGCAATGGAACGGATTTGGCAAGAGTTTAAAAAAATGTCGCAGTTTTCTCATTTTGATACCGGTCTTTTGACGCTCCATCAGCTCAAACTGCTTCCGACGATCTTTCCGCAATTAAAAACTGTCTCGACAGAAGAAATCCAAAAAAGGGTCAGTTGCATTGAACATTTCCCAAAAAACTGCCCGACCATTGCAGAGTTGCTTGAGCTTTTCCCTGATTCTTCTCTGCAGGATCTCTTAAACCTCTGCGAATACCTCAAACTCTCCAAAGCCGATAAAGAATTCGTTGAATTTTATTACCACGCCCAACGGCTTCTGACGCTGCCCGATCAATGGAAGGAAAAACTTGAGCCTCTCGAGTGGGCTCGCTTCTACGCCAATCACCTCAGCCCACTTGTCCTTGAAATCATTGCCGCTCATTTCTCCACCCCAGATAAAGAGAAATTTTTACATGACCATCTCCTTCACCGACAGCTTCTTCAACAGGCCATCTTAAGAATCGAGACCCAAAGTCCCATTGTTCGCGCAGAACATCTGATGGCTGAAGGTGTTGCGCCAGGTAAAAAGATGGGCCAGCTCCTCCAAGAAGCCGAGCGGATTTCCGTTAATCAAGGCATCGAAGACAGGAAAACCATTATCGAGCTGTTAAAAAAATCTTCCAACTGGAAATGATTGTCCTAAACAGCTGTCCTTGGTAAAATTGCTGTCCTTTACTAGGACAACGTATGCCAACTGGAACCAATCGTATTCCCAATTCCAACGGTGTTTCGACCGTGCTCGACATCTTGTCCCACTCCTTTAGTGTTCTACAAAAGGCTCGGCCCCTTTCCTCCTCTCCGCACACGGTGACTTCAGTCATCACACCAAAATCAGGACCTTCCATTACGTCCACAGCTTTAATTGCAACAGGCGTCTTTGCAGGCATTGTAGTCGTTAGTCTGATCATAGCGAAGATCATTGCCTATTTTACTCCTAAGTCACCTCCTATTGATCTGACCAAAAGAAATGTCGAGGTTCTCACTACTTCTACAGCTGGTGATAATTCGACCAAAACATCTCCGACATCGCTTCCTCAAACTACTGTGAGTACGACTGCAAATCCCACACCACCTTCAAGTGCTCCAACTAACGGCTCAACTTCTCTTCCTTCTTCACAAACTCAAGATACGCCGGGTTCCAATCCTCCAGAGACATCAACACAAACAAGTTCACCATCTATAAGTTCCTCGCCTCCTCAAACTACTGTGACTGCAGCCGCTAATTCCACACTGCCTCCAAGTGCTCCAACTAATGTCTCAGCTTCTACCCATCCTCCACAAACTCCAGATGCACCGAGTTCCAATCCTCCAACGACATCAACACCCTCAAGTTCAACATCTATAAGTTCCTCGCCATCTTCAACTGCTATGAGTGTAGCCGCTAATTCCACACTACCTCCAAGTGCTCCAATTAACAGCTTAGCCCCTCTTTCTTCCCTTTCTGCATCTGACAAAACCAATAATTTATCCCCAGCACCTTCCTCTACTGCGAATTCGTCCTCTCCCCCGAACAGCTCAAATGGACGCCAGTCTTTTTATACTGGAATTAACTTAGATGAAAGCGATGAGTCCGATAGTGATGATTCTGATCAGTATGAGGAAGTTCTTCCCTCCTCTTCTTCCCCCACGCCAACACCTCCGAGTGTGCCAACTAACGGCTCAGCTCCTATTCCTTCTTCTAGTGCGGTATCCTCGATCTCTTCTTCTGTATCGCCGCAGCAAGCCCCTTCCGCAATGCAAAAAACCGTGGCAACAATCACTAACTACTTTACGGACGCCCGTCATTTTTCCAAATGGACAAAATACCGCCTCATCCAAAATCAATTAGAAGAATTTGCCCGTAACAGAAACGTTCAACCCTATCAACCTACAAATAATGATACTGCAACAGATAGGGAAATTGCCGATTCTTGGAACAATCTAGTCAAAGCATTACTTCAACCGACCCAATATACAACTGCAGATGCTCAATATCGAGATACCGTAAAATGGTTGCGCAACACTTACCAAAAGCTGGTTTCTGCCGATGCTACAGTTCAGAACAAGTTCAACGGGCAGTTGATATTCGTTAGAGGACTCGCCTATGTCCGGTTTGCTGGCATAGAACTCTTCCCTTACTGCCGCGAGCTGGTTGAACTGGCCTCGAAGACACCCCTTCCCGCTGAATTGACTCTAGAGAATTTCTTGCAAGAGTTTATCAGACTAAGGACTGCTTTGAACAATCCCGATGCCTCCCACGCAATGAATAGTCTAGCTTGCGAATACAATAAATTCCGAGGAACTACCGGAATTGGCTTCGATCCTCTTCTTAAAACCAGCAACATTCCTTATCAAGACGGCGAGATTTGTATCAATGGCAGAAAAACCGTCATGCTGTGGCATGGAACACCCGTCTCTCAACATGATCCATTAGGTCTGGCGTTTGATCTAGTAGCCGGAGCTCTCACCTTAATTCCGATGCTTAGCAAATACGTAACGAAAGGCAATCCTGTTTCTTCCCCGCCTGTTGTCAATGCAGACCATATCGCCTTTATCGAAGACGCTGCCGCTCATGGTAAAAGAATTTACCATGTCATGTTAGAAAACGGGAGCAAAAAACGCGTCGCCGATGAAAGCCCCCGCGCTAAAGTCCGATTACAATTAGGAATCCGTCATCCGAACGTGTTTGTGATGGCCTTAAGATTAGATGGAGAGTTTTTTGAACGACATGATCTTCACGAAAAGACAGAATCCGTTCAAAGTCTAAAAAAACGATTGAGCGAGCAATTATTAATGCCTCTTCCCCAAGCAGAAGACCTGTCTGCCTCTACAGCAACAGACCTGACTGCTTCTAAACTGTCTAATATACAGATGGAAGATCAACTCGCAGCCAACGGATTCTATGTCCCTCAAAAACTCCGAGATGAATCCAAGCTTCCTGAGTACATGGATCAGCTTTTGGATGAAGTCCATGCAATTTATTTCCCCGATGTCAGCAACATCGAGAACCTGGAGCAGCATCAAGCATTCCTGACTCTTTCCTATGTCCACATCATGCTATTTATTACTATAGAATGCCAGATCGACATTATAGAAGCCCCTTGCAAAGATGATAAAGACCGCGGCAACTTCATCAAGCTTATCTTCAAGCTTCACACCTTGTATCTGACAGGCAAAATCAGCCGTGACACATTGATGTTCGTCCTCGTCCATGCGCTGGCTAGACCGTTTATCCTACAAAAAAATGGAATCATTAAGAGCCGGTTAGTCCTGATGGAACGTGTTATTCCTATCATCAACGCTGCTCATAAAAAGAATCCAAACCCGCAAACCTTCCTCACCACTCAAGAAGCCAATAAAACTGCCTATTACCGCGTTGCTCAACCTGAAGGCCAAACCATTTACCCTAGCAATAACGCCTCCAAAACCGTTGAAGAATACCTTGCCTTTGTGGAGTATCATAAACCTGCTCCCACTTCTTGCAGCATCTCAATTGAAGAACTCTCCCGCTTTGGTTACAAAAATGGAACGCGCCAGGACGCCCTCATTCAGCAGACAATTTCTGCAGCCGCGCGGTCGATGAATATTTCTGTGGAGAAAGTCCTTATTAAGGCACCTACCGGCAAACAGGAAGCTGCTCACAATGATCTTTTACCTCATCTGGCATTGAACTACGAAATAACCGGAGACGAAGCATGGAAAATTTCTTGTCTTTTCCAACCTGCCCTAGGTCACGCATTAGAAGAGCCGCTCAGTAAAATTTACAACAATCAACTCCTTGGAATTTCCATCAACCTCGATGAGAATTCATTGAATACTCATGGTTACGGCATGACTTTGACGAATCAAAATAAGAAGCCAGCCATCACATTCAATGGGATCTACAACATCACTGATCGTACAAAAGCCATCATCGCCCGCGTTAAAGTCACAATGACAATGACAGATGCTCGAACAGGCCAAGCTCAATTTACATGTGTTAAAATCTGATCCTCTTTTTGCCACCGCTGGATACGCTGCTGCACATGTTCATATTGACCTGCTTTGACGCCTTTGTAGAGTCGCCCAATATCGATTTGGATGGCGCGATCTCCCACAAAACCATAATTGTTGCTCACGCCTCGATCTCGATCGGCATAGCCTCTGTCGATGCGCCGTTTAACGAGTTCTAAGACTGCGGTAATCGATTTTTGAACCCCTTCTTGATCTCCGGCCTTCTGAAGCTTGGCAAGCCTGTCAAACAGCAGCTCTGCTTTTTCTTGGAGCACAAACTCGGTCTTATCGAGATCGATTTGATGCTCGATGCCTTTGTCGTCCACAAGAAGAACGTTTTGCTTCAGATGCTCTGTTTTCGCCAGGTGGATAAACACAAGTCCGGTATCTTGTCGAAAGTTGTCATAGGCAATCTTATAACCGTTGAAGACCCAGCGGAGATTTTTCATCCGCCGCCGCACGACATGCGGGCATAGATAATCTGCCATCGAGGGATAAAACCGGCGCATCTTGAAAAATTTTAAAACGTATTTGCCGTCCTGACTCTCAAACGCAAATGCTTGAGCCCCTTCACCTAAATAGGTAAAGCGGGATTTTAAAATTTCTTTGACTTGGGCTGATTCCGTGGCTGATTCCGTCGCAGGAATAGTCCACTGCGGATAGACAGGAAGGCGGGAGGCAATTTTATCTTCGGAAAACCCTTCCACACTCTTGGATTTCTGATAACAGAAAGCACCGACGGCTAAAAATACAATTAAGACGAAGATGCGTTTGCTTGGAGCCATGTGTTGATCCGTTCTTTGATGCGATGATACTCTTTTTGTTTATAGACTTTTTCAAGCCGTCCGAGGTCGAGATGGACAGCACGAACTCGATCACCGGCTCCGATGAAGCCGTAATTGTGTTTAACGGCTTTGTCGTGGTCAGAAATTCCTTTGTCCATCCGTCGTTTAACCAAATCGAGCGTCGCTTGGATGCATTTTTGGACTTGAGCTTCGTCCTTTTGCTCTAACAATTTTTTTAAGTGAGAAAAGATCAGCTCAGCTTTTTCTTGGACAATGAACTCCGTTCTGTCGAGATCGATCAGATGGCTCCTTCCAAACCGATCGGCCACCTCAAGCACTGTTTTTAAATGGTCGGTTTTATTCAGATGGATGTAGAGCAGGCCGGTATCTTCCTTGAGCTCGGTGTAGGCGAGCTTATGGGCATTGAAGATCGAAAAAAGATTTTGTCGGCGGTGATCGACCTTCTCTGGATGCCACAGATCGGAAAGCCGGGGGATTTTGTGCTTCATAATGAAAAACTTAACGACATATTTCCCATCGGCGCTCTCAAAAGCATACGATTGCGATCCGACGGCTAAGAATTTGAATTTTTGGTTTAAGATCGTTTTGAGAGGAGCCAAATTATGCGGCTCATCGATGGCCCACTCCGAGTGATAAACAAAGTCCGACGTGATCCTGGCTGGGCCAAAACCGACCGATTTGTTTTGAAAAAGCTGGTAACTGCCCCACACTCCAAACGGGATTCCAAACACGATAAAAAAAAGCAGTAGCCACTTGCCTCTCAAAATCTGATGTGCCATCATAAGGTGGTTATGATACCACGCTTGATTAGTAGCTTACAACACCCTCTCGTGAAAAGACTGGTGAAACTGCGCGATCATAAAGCCTTCCGCGCTCAAGAAAAGAGTGTGGTGATTGTCGGAGTCACCCTTGTCAGCGACGTGGCAGCCCGCATGCCACTAAAAACTTTAATTTCTGTCGATCCACTCCCATTTAATGCAAAGGAATCGTACTTAGCCCCTCCTAACGTTTTAGAAAAAATCATCTCTATCTCGTCCCATGACCTGGTTGCTGCAGAAGTTGAAATACCGAAGCAGAGTTCTCTGGAAAAATGCAAAACTGTCGTTGTACTTGATGCACTTTCCGACCCCGGCAATGTCGGGACAGTGCTCCGCACTGCCATTGCTCTCGGCTGGGATGGAGCCTTTTTGACCCCTAAGACCGCCGATCCGTTCAATGATAAAGCCCTGCGTGCGGCAAGAGGCGCTCCGCTTTTCCTTCCCTTAAGACAAGGCAGCTACGCCGACCTCAAACAACTCATTCATGCTAATGCGATGAACGTTTACGTCGCTGACGTCGAAGGGAAAACACTCACCGACGTTCCGTTTAAAAAACCGCTGGCGCTTGTGCTCGGTCATGAGACAGAGGGTCCTTCTGATGAAATGAAGGCTCTTGGCCAGGCAGTGTCGATCCCGATGGCAAATCAAATGGAATCTCTCAATGTCGCGTCTGCTGCAGCGATCTTGATGTACCAAATAACCTGAACTTTGGGTTTAAATCCTTCAGAGACAGCAAAAGTTGCTGTTTTTGAAGGATTTAAACCCAAAGTTCAGGTAAATAGGAAATTCATGAGTAAAATTAAATCGATCCACGCCTTAGAAATTTTAGATTCACGAGGAAATCCGACCGTCGAGGTCATTGTGACCACCGATACCGGCTTTGTCGGCAAGGCCGCTGTCCCTTCTGGCGCCTCGACAGGTATACATGAAGCGCTCGAGCTGCGAGATAATGACAAAAAAAGGTATGGCGGCAAAGGGGTGCTCAAAGCCATTTCGAATATCAATGGGACCCTTGCCAAGCTTTTAATAGGACAAAATGTGTGGCAGCAAGAAACCATTGATCAGCTGATGATTGACTGCGACGGCACGCCGAATAAATCTAAGCTTGGGGCCAATAGCCTTTTAGGTGTTTCTCTTGCCGTTGCAAAAGCCGGAGCCGCTGCACGCAAACTTCCCTTGTATCAATATCTCGGCGGAGAAAAAGCCCATCTCCTTCCGACTCCCCTCATGAATGTGATTAATGGAGGCGCTCATGCCGATAACAGTTTGGAATTTCAAGAGTTCATGATCCGTCCACAAGGGGCATCCAGTTTTCGGGAAGCTGTCCGGTGGGGCGCAGAAGTGTTCCATGTTTTGAAAACACTTCTCAAAGAAAAGGGACACGTTGTCTCTGTCGGAGACGAAGGCGGCTTCGCACCGCGCTTAAAATCCCACGAACAAGCGCTTGATTTTCTGATGCTTGCCATCAAAAAAGCCGGCTACAAAGCCGGGTCACAAATTTCGATTGCACTTGATTGCGCTGCCTCGGAATATTACGATGCTAAAAAGAAAACCTATCTCGGCCTACCTCTACCGAAATACCTGACTTATCTGAAAAAACTCTGCAAAGAATATCCGATCGACTCCATCGAAGATCCTTTGGATCAAAACGACTGGGAAGGATGGAAGCAGCTCACTGAAAAGCTCTCGATTCAAGTGGTCGGCGATGATCTTTTTGTCACCAATCCTCTCTTTCTACAGCGAGGGATCAAAATGAAAGTGGCCAACGCGATCTTGATCAAGCCTAATCAAATTGGCACGCTCACAGAAACCCTGCAAACGATTGCGATGGCCAAAAAAGCTAAGTATGCGACAATTATCTCACACCGTTCTGGCGAGACGGAAGATACGACCATTGCCGATCTCGCTGTCGCCACCTCTGCAGGACAGATCAAAACCGGTTCACTCAGCCGGAGCGACCGCGTTGCGAAATACAATAGGCTCTTGGAAATTGAAGATACCTTAACGAGAAAACAACATCTCTAGAGGCATTTTGAAGTGTTGTTTGATTCGATCAAGGTGAATATCGACCGCCTCATCTTTTTCATCGCGGTGAGAAATAATCTCGAGGGCCTGGGATTTAAAAATGGCGCTCTGCTGTTTAAAGCGCGCAACAAGCTGCTCTTTTCCCGTGTGAAGCAAAAATTCAAAGGGAGAGCGGTTCCCGTTATAGCGGGTCGCAATCGCAAATTTTTTCTTTGAAGGACGCAAGATCGATTCTCCATCGAACCAGGAGGCAAAACAGGAGGCAAAATGCGGATGTCCGAGCACGTGATCCAAAATCGTCGGGAAAATATCGAGATGTGAGGCAATTCCTCTTGATGGAGCCATCGCTGTTCCTAAACGGAAGTAAAGAGGAACATGGATTTGCATGGGGCTCAGGTTCGAAATGTGAAAAACGTGCTCATGCTCGAGGAATTCTTCTCCATGGTCTCCTGTAAAGACAACAACGGCTTCTTCTCCGCCTGAGGTAGCGGCAAGCTTATTGAGGAATTGTCCAAAGAGCCCATCGATGAAATGGATCGCATTTCGGTATCGATTTTTGACACCTTCAATTGGATCATTCGAGCACGTTAGACTCAAGTAATCGAGCTCCGGAGCAGGAACAAGGGTCTCTTGATGCGGCCAGCTATAGCCAAAATGGGTCGATTCCAAAAAGACAATGAACAGATGCCCTTCTGGAGTGGCAGCGAGATCGTCCATCAGGGCCCTCATGCATGCAGAATCATTTTTATGATTCTCTTCATCTTGACCAAACATATCGAAAGTATCCGCGAGAGCGAGCTCTTTGCCAAAAAGCCTCTCGTCCATGTGATAATACTGCAGCCGCGAGGCTGAGTAGACATGGACTTTATAGCCTGCTTTTTTCAAAATCTGGAGAGGCAGGCTCCCCGATTTCCATGCTTTCGGATCTCGATGTTCCCAATGAAACGGATAGATACTGTGGAAAATGGAAAACCACGAATATTGCGTTGCATTGGCTGCGGCAAACGCTTGTGGGAAGGAGACATTGCCTTTTCTAAATGAAGAAAGAGCAGGGGCCACCTCGGGGGTGATAAAATCTTCCCGAAGGCTTTCCGCGACGAACAGGAAGATATTTGGTTTTTTTGTCCCTTTTAAGTTCATCGTCTGCAAATAGGAGAGATATTCGTTTTCAGAAGATTTATTGAGTAGCTTTCCTATTTGCAACTCAGAAGGAGTAGGAGGCAAAAGAGTCGTTTTCCAAGGCAGTGCCTCCAGAAACCTTACCGCATGTGCAGGAGCTGCTATTTTACCGACCTTCACATCGAACGCCAAGAGAAAAAACACCGCTGAAAAAAGAGCCGTCCCGACCACAGATTTAGAAAAATGGATGGGCTTCTTTTGAGAGAGCTTCTGGGTTGTGCGGAAAACAACAACTCCCAGAACCAGAATCACCACTGCCCCAAAACCGGCCAGCACCCAATAACTGATAGGAATATGGGTTGCATAAAGCAGTTCAACGAAATTCTCTAGACTCTCACCAAGCATCATATCCAAGCCATCCCAAAACGACATTCCCAAAATACGGACTAACGGAAAATCAATCAGGTGAGCAAGGAATAAGAGAAATGTTGCCATGATAAACACAAGACTCAGTTTATGCGAGATTAGGCTTAAGCCATGGCCGATCACCATCAAGAGCAACACTTCAATCGCGCACTGCCCTAAGGCATAGATGACATAATAAAACTGGTTGAGACCCGTCGAATTTTGAATTAAAAAAACATGATAAACGTGCAGGATCGAAAGAAATAAAAACAAAAACCCAAAATAGACGTAATTAACCGGTTGACGTTCTTTCATGCTCTTCTTTCCCTCTTATTAGGAAAGAAGATTAAACGTCAACAGTCTCTAATTCTCGAGCTGAATTAAGAAACGAACAAACTGCTCCCAATCTTTTTTCTCGATAAAGAAGCGGACTTGCTCAGGATTGGCTTTGACGGCCTGGCAAAAGCCGACAATATAGGGCGCTAAGTTGTCATTGGCGTGCTCACGTTCGCACTTGACCGTGAATCCCGGCGATTGGCTGGAGCCGTCAAAAAATCCCCGCCATTTCGGTTTGTAATTTACAATGCTCTGTTTCGAGATTGAGATCATCGCTTCCTTCAGATGGGGATTGTTTAAGACAATCTCGAAGAATTTAAAGGGATGGACGTGCTGCACTTTATTGCCAAGCGCGGCGAGTTCGTCTTCTTTTTTAAGGAGCTTCCCGTAGCCCCAGCTATCTAAAGCGTCCACAATTTGATAAATGATCTTCGCCTCCTCCTCCGTTAAAGGCAGCTGATTATACATCTCGCTGGCAATGTCTTTGCCGTCAATCGTGCTGTTCTTTTTAAGATTGAGAACGATCTCATCCGTTTTGTTGCCGTTCAAAAGCTCTTCAATGTCAGGTTCAGAGAAGGTGACGGCCGGGACGGTGAGTTCAACGTGTCTTGTAGCATCTTTGAAATAGACGCCGATCAGCTGAGCGACATCCCCCCTTTCGATTTCTGAAATTGTCTTGAAAGACATTGTCATAAAAATCGAATAGTCGGGATGGCCGGTCTCAAAAGAGCAATGGGAGGCTAAATAATCGGCAAGGACGTTATTGGTGGGAGACTTCTGATCAAAGTTTAAGAGGTTTTTACGCAGCTTGACTTTGGCATCCGACAGCTCCTGTTCTGAAAAACCAGTGCTCTTAATTTCATGCATGGCCGATAAAATGGAAACGATCATTTTCTTCGGATCATCGCCGGACATTAACTTCACTTTTGCTACACTGCTGGCATACGGCAGCATATACTTGACCTGGCTAGATGGAATCCACTCACCGCCTACATCTTTGACGGTTTTGCGGAACCGTTCTTCGGCAATCGATTGCAGCAGGGACAGGCCCCAAAGTTTTTTAAGATCTTGATCGGTCTTGATCTCCTGAAATGGCGTCGGATAGGAGAGAGAGATCGCTTTATCAGAGGATGGAGTGATCCTAACTCGCGCTGAAGGCTTGATCATTCTGTGAGAAAAATCCTCAAACGCAGATGTAAGAAATTCAAGGAGATAGGTTTTCTCAAAATCCCCAACCGCAATCACGGCCATTTTACACTGCGCTTCGTTTTTAATCTGTTTCTTGCAATGATCGACAAAATACGGAAGTTCTTCTTCGAACGACTCCATCGGGCAATCATCAAGTGTAAAGATCTGAGGAACAGCATCAAGAGGATGTTTGGCGATCACACGGCAGGAAACCGCATGATTAGAAACAGGCCCTTGTTTCAACCAGAGTTCAATGCCATTATCCATCAATGAAATGGTGAGATTCTCCTCTTGAGGAATACCACCGGCTGACAACGCACAAATCCAACAAAGAAAACCGCATACAATACGTTTCATAATTTGTCCTTCTCTTATTTTGTAAATGATTTCCAGATTCAAAATAAACTTTAAAATAATTTTTATATATGGCTATAGAGGGGTTATTATCAATATTACCCGGGCAGGCGATGCAATCGAAGACCACAATTTTCTTATTTGGTGCGGCAGAACGGGGAGAGCTGTGCCTGCCTCTTTATCTGACTTCACTTGAACAAGTGCTCGATTTTCTTGGTAACCCTCTCCTGAAAACTGAGGGCATCCATTATGCTGTGCAAGCACTTCTTTATCAGCATGCGCTGATCTATTTTAGAGTGGAAGAAGAGGGATTTAGCACAGAAGACTACATACAGGGACTTAAGCTTCTCAAGCAGAGATCTCTGCAAACAGATTTAACAGCCATTGGCATGCCCGGCGTTGGCAATGAAGAACTCATCCAGGCGGCCATTCCGATCTGCCACCTGTATCAAAGCATTCTTCTGGTTTCAGAGAAGGATCTTTACGACTATTTAACCGCGAAGTAATTCTCAAGCCCTTCTTGCGTTGGCTTCATTGTCTTAGCGCCCATTGTCCAGTTGGCCGGACAGACTTCGCCATGCGTCTCGAATTGGATGAGCGCATCGAGCATCCGGAGCGCTTCTTCGACAGAGCGGCCCAGCGGCAGATCGTTAACCAACTGGTGTCTGACAATCCCCTCTTTATCAATCAGAAAAAGACCGCGATAAGCGATCCCTTCATCTTCTTTGAGAACATGATAGTTTTGAGCAATCGATTTGGTTAGATCGGAAACTAGAGGATAAGTCACCCCCTCGATGCCGCCTTTGTTCTTTGGAGTCGTCAGCCATGCAAGGTGACAGTTGGCGCTATCGACAGAACATCCAACAAGCTCACCATTTTTATTCTTAAAATTTTGGTATTGCTGTTGAAAGGCGTGCAATTCTGTCGGGCAGACAAAAGTAAAATCTAACGGATAGAAAAAGAAAACGACATATTTTCCCAAAAAACGGGTTAAGGAAAAATCAGTGACGATTTTTCCATTGACGACGGCCTTTGCTTTGAAAGCAGGAGCGGGTTTTCCAATGAGATGCATAAGAACCTATCCCAGTAATAATTTTCGTCGATTTTCGGGATTATTTTCGCCGAGTTTCGACTTTTTTGGAGGGGATTATATAAACTCGCGTATATTATCCCCTCCAAAAAAGTCGAAACTCGGCGAAAATAATCCCGAAAATCGACGAAAATTATTACTGGGATAGGTTCAACTCACCTCTTTTAAAATTGTTCGAAACGATCTTTAGCGTATGCGATCCAACTCTCTGCTTGGATCGTGGTCTCGGGGCCGTGCCCGGGGAAGACCCGCGTATCAGGAGGAAGATGGGCCAGCCTTTTAAGTGACTCCCACATCTGCTCAGGGTCCGATGTCGGAAAGCTAATATTACCGATTGTCCCTCTAAAAAGGGTATCTCCTGATATTAATATTTTTTGTTGTTTGAGCCAAAAACAGACTCCTCCGGGGGTGTGCCCCGGGGTGCAGATGATCTCGATTTTTAAATCCCCCAAAGGAATCATTTGACCGTCGACTAAAAATTTGTCTGGTTTGGCTCCCTCTACCGGGAATGGTAAAGGCAATCCATCTGCGCCAGGTCGCTCTAAATTTTCGGCATCTTCGCGATGGACATAGAGAGGGATCTCTAAGAGCTTTTTGAGTTTTGCAACATCGGCAATATGGTCCCAATGGGAATGGGTCAGCAAGATCATTTGAGGCACAAGAGATTCTTTCTTACACGCTTGGACGATCAATTCAGTGCTGTCCAAGGGAACATCCACGATGGCTGCTTGGCGCGTTTGATCGCACCCGATCAAGGTGCAGTTGGTTTCAGCAGGACCTGCAGTAAAAACTTTGAAGAACATCGCACCGGAGAGGATTCGAACCTCTGACCTCATGGTTCGTAGCCATGTACTCTATCCAACTGAGCTACCGGTGCATTGAATGTGGTCTGGGAGGGTGTTTAACAAATAAATATTATATCGCTTTTTGGGGCTTTTTGAGCCAATTTTAATTCCATTTGTTATGGGTAATATACGAAGTTGATATAACCCATAACAAATGGAATTAAAATTGGCTCAAAAAGCCCCAAAAAGCGATCGAAATTTTACTGTTAAACACCCTCCGGGGAGTATTGTCGAGAAGAGGCCGATTTTGAGCAAGCTTTACTTTCTGGGCGGAAGCGGTTATGCTCAATAGGATGAATATCGTCATTCTAGGAGCCGGAACCATCGGGTCTTACTTAGCTACAAAACTAGCAGAGGAAGAACACAATGTGATTGTGATTGACCGCGATCCGAAGGCGTTAGAAAAAATCGCCCGGACTGCCGATGTTGCCACCCGCTTAGGATCAGGGACCGATTGGCGGCTCCTCGAAGATCTGGTCGAACTTTCCCCCGAGCTTTTTATTGCCATGAGCAGCGATGATGAAACGAACCTTGTCGCCTGCACTATTGCTAAAAACCTAGGTTATGCCAAGACCGTTGCAAGGATCCGTCAAAACTCTTTTTTAGACCATAGCCGCCTAGAATTCGGACGGCTGTTCTTCGTCGATCATCTTCTAGGGACTGAGCTGATCGTTGCCCAAGATCTCTTTAAACATATCGTCAACCCAGGCCACCTGGCCGTGGAAAGCTTTGCCCAAGGCGCCGTGCAGATGCGCACCGTCGTCATTCCTCCAGACTTTCGGTATAGCGGCATCCCTCTTTCTAAAGTCGAATTTGCCTCCAATCTACTGATTGGACTGATCCGCAGAAAAACTCCCAACGGAAGCGATGCCTTTATTTTCCCTCGTGGACAAGATCATCTGATCCCGGGCGATGAGGCAACGCTCATTGGCGAGACGCATGCAATGCAAAAACTTGGGAGTCTGTTTGGGCTTCAGAATAAAAAGATCAAATCGGTCGTTTTAGTCGGAGGCTCGGGCGTTGTCATCCATCTTTGCCGCCTCCTGGAAGAACAAAAAATCGATGTAAAAATCTTTGAACAAGACGAAGCCAAATGCCAACGACTGGCTCAGCTTTTTCCCTTCGTCACCATTTTCAACCATGACGGCACTGATTTTGCTTTCATGAAAGAACAACGTGTAGAAAATGCCGATCTCTTTGTTGCGTGCACTCAGTCGCAAGAGACCAACATTTTAGCTGCCGCTCTTGCCCGCCAAGCCGGGTGCGAGCAAGTGCTTGCCCTTGTTTCAGAAGAAGGATTCTCACCATTGATGGAGCAACTGGGTATCGCTCACACGCTATCGGAACGGGCCAGCATTGCACGCCGCATCCGGTCAATTTTACAAGGCGCTTCCATTGTCTCGATCGCCTCTCTCTACGAAAATCAAGCTAAGATCATGGAAGTCAAGATCTCTCCTGAATCGGGCATTGTCGGATCTCCTCTATCGGATTTAAGCTCGACACTTCCGCAAGATTTTCTCATCGCCATGATCGAAAACCGCAGCGGGGTGACAGTTCCGACGGGAACCAGCGTTTTAACTCCGGGCGATACAGCGATCGTGCTGTGCAGTCCTCAAGCCATCCCTGAAGTAGAAAAAATCCTATGAACCTATCCTAGTAAATTTCATCATGATCTTTTCGCACTTTTCGGCTTTAAATCGATTAATTTATCAAGGGCCATATTAAAAATATGACGCTTGATAAATTAATCGATTTAAAGCGAAAATTGCCGAAAAGATCATGATGAAATTTATTAGGATAGGTTCATGAGAAAAATCCTCCCTATTTTGTTAGGACTCTTTGTTTTATCGATGGGACTTTATTTTTTGATCCCCTCTCCCAAACTATCAAAAGACTACTGCGCTTTTTGCGACCCTAAGGTCATCGAAGCTCAAAAATTCTATGAAGACGATACGATTGTCGCCCTCTACACCCATAAGCCCGTTACGGAAGGCCATTTCTTGATCATCCCTAAAAGACATGCCGAGCGTTTTGAAGAGCTCACCGATCGAGAAGTGGCTGCGATCAGCACTGTCATCAAAAAAGTCGATCGCGCCGCCATCAAAGTGTTCAACCGCGCCTCGTATCTCCTCCTCCAGAAAAACGGAGTCGAAGCCGGCCAGACAGTCCCACATGTGCACTTTCATTATTTTCCTAGGCAAGCCGGGGATGATTCTTCAGTTAAATTCATGGCCCAGATGTTACTCGCCAGCCTCAAGAAACCACTGCCTCCTGCTGAAATAAAAGACGTTTGTGACAAGATGAAAGAAGCAATGTATGGCATATCCAGAGATTAGTCGGGTTCTGGGTCGATATTTTCTCTACTTGGCCGGCATCCTTGTTATTCCTCTTAGCGTTGCGATTTCTTACGAATTTATCATTGATAAAACCCTCTACTTTTCCATCCCAGCCACCTTTGCTTTTTTAGCCACCATTGCCGTTTGCCTCCTCTGCAGCCTTCTATTTCAATGGTTTGGCCGCAAGGCTAAAGGAACCCTTTATCGGAAAGAAGGAATTTTTCTTGTTGTCTCCATCTGGTTCCTCACTGCAGCAGTCGGATCGTGCCCTTTCTTGATGACCAAAACCATCAAAAATCCCATCGATGCCTACTTTGAAACCATGTCGGGACTGACGACGACGGGAGCCTCCATTCTCTATCCCAAAATCTATGAGAAGGGGAAAGAGGTTAAAGCGACGGTCCCCAATCCTCTTGACAGCACCTCTTCCTACACTTTTTATGGCACGATTGAGCCGCTCATCGATCCTCTGACCGGGAACATTGTCAAAACCGGTATTGAAGCTTTGGGAAAACCGCTTCTTTTTTGGCGGAGTTTTTTGCAATGGCTTGGAGGGATGGGAATCGTCGTCCTTTTCATCGCTGTTCTCCCTGCACTTTCAATGGGAGGTAAATTTCTTTATGAAAATGAGATGGCTGGCATCTCAAAAGAAGGAATTACCCCTCGAATAAAAGAGACCGCTAGTCTTTTATGGAAAATTTACCTCGCGCTTACGCTCTTTCAAGTTATTCTGATGAAACTCACCAACACCGCCATGCCATTTTTTGATGCGATCGCTCTTTCCTTACAACTAT
>Ga0207642_10000076_pt1 | contig 26915 bp, 24 predicted proteins | sample KBSMisM22_FD_184309 | JGI IMG/M metagenome (GOLD analysis project Ga0207642, IMG submission 184309) | Miscanthus rhizosphere microbial communities from Kellogg Biological Station, Michigan, USA - KBS Miscanthus M2-2 (SPAdes) (version 2) | ecosystem: Host-associated > Plants > Roots >... | reverse complement strand
CTACCTGGAGGGGCTTGAGGCCGACCCGGGCCGCCTGGCCACGATCGAGGAGCGGCTCGAGGCGGTCGAGCGGTTGAAGCGCAAGCACGGCGGCAGCGTCGAGTTCGTGCTTGCCCATGCTGAGCGCTGTCAGGCGGAGGTCGCCCGTCTCGACGGAGCAGAGGAGCGCGGCGCCGAGGCCGAGGCAGCGCTGGCGGAGGCGGAGGCCACCCGCACGGAGCTCGGCGGGCGGCTCTCCCGGGGGCGCGCCGAGGCCGCCGGGCCATTGCAGCAAGCGGTCGCCGCGGAGCTGGAGAGGCTGGCGATGCCCGGCGCCTCCCTCGAGGTCGTGCTCGAGCCGGACTCCAGGGGCTTCGGTCCGCAGGGGGCGGAGAGCGTCGAGCTGCGGCTCTCGCCCAACCCCGGCCTGGCGGCTGCTCCCCTGCGCGAGGCCGCTTCCGGTGGCGAGCTCTCGCGCGTGATGCTGGCCTTGACCGGCCTCGCGGCCGGCTCGGTGCCGGCACCCTGGTCTTCGATGAGATCGACGCCGGCATCGGCGGTACGACCGCCCGCGTGGTGGGCGAGCGCCTACGGGGCCTGGGCGAGGGGCGGCAGGTCCTCTGCATCACCCACCTGCCGCAGGTGGCCTCACTTGCCGCAACCCACTTCCGCCTCGAAAAGGACCTCGGCACCGATCCGGCGATCGCCACGGTGGAGCGACTCGACGGCGACGGCGTGGTCGAGGAGATCCGCCGCATGCTCGGCGGCGAGAGCAGCGACGAGGCGGCGACCCGCCACGCCCGCGAGCTGCTCGCCGCCGCCTGAGCCACCGATTCCGGCGGACGTGCCCGCAGTTGTGTACCCATACCGGCATAAAACTGCGGGCACGTCCGCCGGGTAACCTCACTTCGTGGCTACCGCCAGTCGCCTTCGCTTGCCTGCTCTGCTCTCGCGTCGCAACGGGGCTGGCGCCGAGGAGGCGATTCACGGCAGCGCCCGGCTCGGGCGCCGCACCAAGGACCTAGTCAAGCGCCTGCGTCCCGGCGATGTCGCCGTGATCGACCACGTCAACGTCGACCGCATTGCCGCCGAGGAGCTGATTGCGAGCGGCGTTCGGGCGGTTCTCAACGCCTCTCCTTCGACCGATGGCCGTTACCCCAACGCCGGTCCGCTGCTGCTGGTCCGCGCCGGGGTCACCCTGATCGACGCCGAAGGAGAGGACCCCTTCGAGCTGTTCGCCGAGGGCGACGTGCTGACGATCCGCAGCGGGACGGTCAGCGCCGGCGAGCGGACGCTGCGCGGGCACCTGCTGGGCGCCGAGGAGCTGGAGCGTCGCTTCGAGGAGCAGCGCGAGCGGGTCGATGAGGCTTTGGCCGAGTTCGCCGAGAACACCGTCGCCCACGTCCGCCAGGAGACGGACCTTTTGACCGGCAGCATCGAGTTCCCGCGGACGCGCGCCTCCTTCCGCGACCGCCAGGTGCTGATCGTCGTCCGCGGCGAGCGCCACCGCCGCGACCTGAAGGCGCTGCGCGCCTACATCCGCGACGTTCGCCCGCTCCTCGTCGCCGTCGACGGGGGTGCCGAGGGCTGCCTCGAAGCGGGGCTGAAGCCGGACGTGATCGTCGGCGACATGGACTCGGCCGGCGACGCGGCACTGCGCTGCGGCGCCGAATTGATCGTCCACGCCTATCCGGACGGCCGCGCCCCCGGCCGCCAGCGCCTGCTCGACCTCGGGCTGGAGCACACCGTTCTTCCTGCCGCCGGCACCAGCGAGGACGTGGCGATGCTGATGTCCTACGAGAAGGGCGCCGACCTGATCGTCAGCGTTGGCGCCCACTTCAACCTGATCGAGTTCCTCGACCGAAACCGCGGCGGCATGTCCTCGACCTTCCTCACGCGGCTGCGGATCGGCGAGAAGCTGGTCGACGCGAAGGGCGTCAGCCGCCTCTACAAACCCCCCTCGACCGCCGCCCCGGCGGCCTTCTTTTTCGCCGCCTTCGCGGTCCTGCTGACGATCGTCGTGATCACCTCGCCGGCGCTCAGCGACCTCTTCGACCTGCTTTGGCTGAAGGTGAAGATCTGGCTTGGGTTGTAGCGGCGAGGCGGGGGACCATCTAGCCTTCGCCCGCTGATGGGCTACAGCGCGCGCTATCACGCAACCTCGCTGATCGCGGTCTTCCTCGCCTTGGCGATCGGGATCCTGATCGGCGCCGAGTTCGGCGGCGACACGCTGACCAGCACCCGCAAGGACCTCGAGCAGAGCCTCACCGGCAACCTGCAGGACGCGCGCGAACGCGCCGCGGAGCTGAGCGGGGAACTGGGGCGGGCGGACGAGTTCGCCGACGCCGTCTACCCGGTGCTGGTGCGCGACCAGCTGCGTGGCCGGCGGATCGGCCTGCTGGCGTTGGGGGGCCTGCCCGGCGAGGTCTCCGGCGCGATCGAGGAAGCGCTGGGGCCGACCGGGGCGCGGTTGGTCGGCGTCGGCGTCGTGCGCGAGCCGGACGACCTGCGGGCCCTCGCCGGTGACCTGGCGAAGACGCGTTTCGCCGCAGTCGCCCGTGACCCAGACACGCAGAGCGCTTTCGCGGTCGCCGCCGGCCGCCAGATGGCCCGGGGCGGGACGCTACTGGAGCGCGTTCGCGGCCACCTCTTCTCGCGTGCCAGCGGCAACTTCGGCGCCCTCGACGGGATGATCGTCGTCCGCCAGCAGCCGCAGGACATGGGCCCGTTGCAGCGGGCTGCGGCGGGGCGGATCGAGGCCGGGTTGCTAAACGGCATCGTCGCCACCCGCACGCCCGCGGTCGGCGTCGAGGCCTCCGCGGCCGAAGGGTCCTCGGTCTCCTTCTTCATTGCCAATGACCTTTCCAGCGTCGACGACGTCGACCTCGTGGCGGGCAGGCTGGCGACGGTTTTCGCCCTGCTCGGCGCCGAGGGCAGCTTCGGCGTCAAGGGCAGCGCCGACCGGCTGCTGCCGGACCTGCTCGCCCCGCACGAATGACCTGGATCGGCTTCCCGGTAGGGATCGCGGTGGCGTTGCTGGTCGTACCCGCCGGGGTGCGCGGCCTGGTGGACGCCGGCCTCGTGCGGCGCAACTACCGCGGCGCCGAGCTCGCCTTCCCGCTCGGCGCGATCCTCGCCACCGCCGGCCTGGTCGCGCTGGCGCCGCTCGCCTTCCTCGACGACCGCGCCAGCCTCGAGCTACTCGAGCCCGAACTGCGCCGCTGGCTGCCCTACCTGCTCGGCGTCGCCTTCCTTGGCTTCCTCGACGACTCTCTCGGCCGGGGCGAGGCGGAGGGCACGCCGCGCGGTTGGCGCGGTCACGCCCGGGCGCTCGGCGAAGGCCGGCTCTCCACCGGGGCGATCAAGGCGGCAGGCGCCTTGGCGCTGGCGGCCTACGTCGTCTCCGGGAGGGGGCTCGAATCGTGGCGCTACCTGGCCGACGTGGCGCTCTTGATCCTCGCCACCAACGCCTTCAACCTGCTCGACCTGCGGCCCGGCCGGGCGGAGAAGGGACTGGCGCTGCTCGGCGTCGGGCTCTGTCTCGGCGCCTGGACTTTCTCCCCGCTGGAGCTGCTCGGGGTCTTCGCCGGGCCGGTGCTGGTCGGCGCCGCCTTCACCCTGCGCGAGCGGGCGATGCTGGGCGACACCGGCGCCAACCTCCTCGGCGCGATCGGCGGCGTCTGGCTGCTGACGACGCTGGGCGGGACGGGAAGGCTGGTGGCGCTGGCGCTCGTCGGGGCGCTGACCGTCTTCGCCGAGCTGCGCTCGATCTCGGCGGCGGTCGATTCGGTTCCGCCACTGCGCTGGTTAGACTCGCTCGGCAGAGGATGACTCGGGCCAAACCAGGAGACACGCGCTTCATCTTCGTCACCGGCGGCGTCGTCTCGGCCCTCGGCAAGGGAATCGCCGCCGCCTCGATCGGCCGCCTCCTCGTCTCCCACGGGTACCGGGTCCAGCTGCAGAAGTTCGATCCCTACATCAACGTCGACCCGGGGACGATGAGCCCCTTCCAGCACGGCGAGGTCTTCGTCACCGAGGACGGCGCCGAGACCGACCTCGACCTCGGCCACTACGAGCGCTTCACCGACGAGAACACCTCGCGTGCCTCCAACGTCACCGCCGGCTCGGTCTACAACACGGTGATCAACCGTGAGCGCCGCGGCGACTACCTCGGCGCCACGGTGCAGGTGATCCCGCACATCACCGACGAGATCAAGAACCGGATCCTGATCGTCGCCGAGTCCCAGGCGGTCGACTTCGTCATCACCGAGATCGGCGGCACCGTCGGCGACATCGAGTCGTTGCCCTTCCTGGAGTCGATCCGCCAGCTCTACACCGACCTCGGCCCGAAGCGCAGCATGTTCGTCCATCTGACGCTGGTGCCCTACGTCGGCCATGCCGGCGAACTGAAGACCAAGCCGACCCAGCACTCGGTCAACGAGCTGCGCCGCATCGGCATCCAGCCGCACGCCCTGGTCTGCCGCTCCGAGGGGCGCCTCGACCGGGAGATCCGCAGCAAGATCGCCCTCTTCGCCAGCCTGCCGACCGAGGCGGTGATCTCCGCCCACGACGTCGACAACATCTACAAGGTGCCGCTCGTCTTCCGTGCTGAAGGCGTCGACGACCTCGTCCTCGACCATTTCGGCATGGAGGGGCAGCCCTCCGACCTGGGCGAGTGGGAGGGGATGATCCGCCGCGCCGACGCCGCCTCGGGCAAGGTCCGGATCGCCCTGGTCGGCAAGTACGTGCAGCTCGCCGACGCCTACAAGTCGGTGATCGAGGCGCTCGAGCACGGCGGCTTCCATCACGGCGTCGAGGTCGAGGTCGAGCTGGTCGACTCGGAGAACTTCGAGCCGGAGCGGCTCGAGGGCGCCGACGGCATCCTCATCCCGGGCGGCTTCGGCGAGCGCGGCATCGAGGGCAAGGTGGCGGCCGCGCGGATCGCCCGCGAACGCTCGATTCCCTATCTCGGCATCTGCCTCGGCATGCAGATCGCCGTGGTCGAGTTCGCCCGCTCGGTGGCCGGCATGGAGGGCGCCAACTCGGCCGAGTTCGATCCCGAGACGCCGTTCCCAGTCGTCGACCTGCTGCCCGAGCAGAAGGAGGTCTCCGAGATGGGCGGGACGATGCGGCTCGGGGCCGACCCGGTGAAACTGCACGAGGGCTCGCGGGCCCGTGAGATCTTCGGCGAGCAGGTCATCTACAAGCGCCACCGCCACCGCTACGAGGTCAACGTCCAGCTTCGCCGCCGGCTCGAAGACGAGGGGCTGGTCTGCGGCGGCACCTCACCCGACGAGCGCCTGGTCGAGATGATCGAGCTGCCCGACCACCCCTTCTTCGTCGCTTCCCAGTTCCACCCCGAGTTCAACTCGAGGCCCAACCGGCCCGAGCCGCTCTTCCGCGAGTTCGTCGGCGCCGCCGCGCGCCAGGCGGGCGAGGAGCCGGCCGCCGGGGCCGAGATCGCCGCGCGCGAGGATTCCTCCGTAGCCCACTAGCCTGTCCCGTCGTGGAGAGGCTGTACGAGACCTTCGTCCGGCTCTGCGAGATCCGCAGCCCGACCGGGGAGGAGCGCGAGGTAGCCGACACCGTCGCGGCCGAGCTGCGGGCGCTGGGGATGGAGGTGAGCGAGGATGGCGCCGCCGGCCCTGCCCAGGCCGGAGCCGGCAACCTGCTCGCGCGCCTTCCGGGGCGCTCGGACCGCTGGATCATGTTCTGCGCCCACCTCGACACCGTTCCGCACGAGGGGCAGATCGAGGTGGTGGAGGACGAAGGCGTCTTTCGCAGTGCCGGCGAGACGATCCTCGGCGCCGACAATAAGGCCGCCGTCGCCGTCTTCATGGAGCTGGCAGCGCGGCACACGGCGGAGCCGCCTTCGGTCGGGATCGAGCTACTGCTGACCGTCGCCGAGGAGCAGGGCCTACGTGGTGCCAAGGCCTTCGACGTCGGCGCGCTGCGCTCCGAGTGCGGTTTCGTCCTCGATCACGCCAGCGCGATCGGCGAGGTGATCGTCAGCTCGCCGACCCAGCAACGGGTGATCGCCGACTTCGAGGGGGTCGAGGCCCACGCCGGCATCCGCCCGGAGGACGGCAACAACGCGATCGCCGCCGCCGCCGCCGCGGTCTCCCGCATGGAACTGGGCCGTCTCGACGCCGAGACGACCGCGAATGTCGGCGTGATCGAAGGCGGCACCTCGGGCAACGTCGTCCCCGGCCACTGCCGGATCGTCGCCGAGGCGCGCAGCCTCGGCGCCGATCGCGCCGCCGCCGTCGCCGGCGAGCTGACCGAGGCCTGCGCCTGGGGGGCGGGCGAGCACGGCTGCGACGTCGACGTGCGGGTCGAGGAGCTGTTCCGCGGCTACGAGCTCGGCGGCGACTCGCGCTCTCTGGGACTGGCCGAGGAGGGATTGCGGCGCGCCGACCTCAAGCCGGTTCGCACGGCGACGGGGGGCGGCAGCGACGCCAACGCGTTGATCGCGGCAGGCTTCGATTGCGTGCTGCTCGCCAACGGCACCGCGGCCAACCACACGCCGCAGGAGAGCGTGCCGCTGCGCAACCTCGATGCGATGCTCGCGGTATGCGAGGGCGTCGTCGCCGCCGCCGGCGACGAGGCGGGGTGAGCGGGCGGCTGGAACTGCGTCGCGGCGTCGTCGTCGGCGAGGACCCGCTGACGGTCGAGGTAGGTGGGGAGCGGCGGCCGGCCTGGGCCGACGAAGGGCTGCTCGGCGAGATGCGTGAGGGCGACGAGGTCGTCGTCAACGTCGCTGCGCTCGAGCTCGGCCTCGGCTCGGGCGGCTTCGACGTGGTCCACGTCAACCTGACGCGAGGCCTGCGCGCGGACGGCGACGACGGCGAGCATGTGATGAAGCTCAACTACACCTCGCTCCAGCACGCGGTTGAGCCGGTCGAACGCCGGCGGCCAACGACCGACGGGCACGCTCGCGCTGCGGCATCGTCGGCGGGGGCGATGCCGGCCCTCGTCCTGCCGATGCACGGCCATCTCGCACCCGCAGCCTGGGCGGTGGCGCAGGCGCAGGCGAGCGCGACGGTCGGTTATGTGCAGACCGCCGGCGGTGCCCTGCCGGGCGCGCTCAGCCGCGACGCCGCCGAGCTGCGCGAGCGCGGCCTGCTCGCCGGCCACGTGACCGCAGCGCCCGCCTACGGCGGCGAGCGCGAGGCGCTCTCGGTAGCGGGCGCCCTCGACGCGGCGGCGTACGAGCTCGGCTGGGACGCGGCGCTGGTTGGCCCTGGGCCGGGCATCATCGGCTCCGACACCCGTCTTGGCCACGGCGGCATGGCCGCGCTAGACAACGCCCACGCCTCGCTTGCGCTGGGCCTGCGCACCTTCCTCTCGCCGCGGCTCTCGTCCGCTGACCCTCGCGAGCGGCACCGCGGCGCCAGCCACCACACGCTGACCGTTTTGCGAATGCTTCTCGCCGGCGTCGAGGTCGCGGTGCCCGCGGGCGAGCCGGTAGCGGCCGCGCGGCTCGCCGAGGCCGCCGGCTGGCGCCACAAACTCCGGGAAGCACCCGCCGATCTGGCGGGCTACGCCGCCACGGCCCTGCCGGCGACCACGATGGGCCGCCGCATCGAAGATGACCCCCTCTTCTTCGCCGCGCCTCTTGCGGCGGGCGCCTGTCTTGCCACGGCGCTTGCCTGAGCGCACGGACTCTTGCGGCCCAAGGTATGGCGTCGCGCCGGGCGAACCATCCCGCCATGGCCGTCGCCGTCGCCCCGCGCTCAGCGGCCGAGACCCGCTTCGAGGGTCTCGTCCTCGACTTCCTCTCCTACCTTGAGCTGGAGCGCGGGCTCTCGCGCAACACGCTCAACGCCTACCGCACCGACCTGCTCCAGTACGGCGAGTTCCTCGCCGGCCACGGCCTTGATGCACTCGAGGCGCGGCCTGCCGACATCGGCGACTTCCTCGCGGACCTGGCCACCGGCAACGGCCGCCCAGCCTGCTCGGCGGCGACCGTCCACCGCAAGACCGCCTGCCTGCGCTCGTTCTACAAGCATCTGCGCCGCGACGAGCTGATCGGCGACGACCCGACGGCGGCGCTGAGCGCGCCGCGCCGGGCGAAGAAGCTGCCCCAGGTGCTCAACTACTCCGAGGTGCAGAAGCTGCTGGCGGCGCCGCGCGGGGCGGAGCCGACCGCCCTGCGCGACCGGGCCCTGCTGGAGACGATGTACGCCTGCGGTCTGCGGGCCTCGGAGGCGATCGGGCTTGAGCTCGCCGACGTCGACCTCAAGGAGGGGTTCCTGCGGGCGCGGGGCAAGGGTTCGAAGGAGCGGCTGGTGCCGCTCGGGCGGAAGGCGGTCGCCGCGATTTCCGCCTACCTGCGAGGTGGCCGCCCCAAGCTGGTCGGCGAGCGCCACGAGCCGAAGCTGTTCGTCAACTTCCGCGGCGGGCCGCTCAGCCGCCAGGGCCTCTACAAGATCGTCCAGCGCCACGCCCGCGAGGCCGGCCTCGCCGGGCAGATGAGCCCACACACTCTGCGCCACAGCTTCGCCACCCATCTGCTTGCCGGCGGCTGTGACCTGCGGGCCGTGCAGGAGATGCTCGGCCACGCTGATATCGCCACCACGCAGATGTACACCCACCTCTCCGGCCAGCAGCTGAAGGACGTCTACTTCAGGGCGCACCCGCGGGCAGTCGAGTAGGCGCCCTGGCGCCTTTCTCACGCTATACGTGAACAAGGCGCCAGGCGCTTGATAGAACCGGGCGGTGCCCGAGCTGCCCGAGGTCGAGACCGTTTGTCGCCAGCTCGAGCCGGAGCTGGAAGGGCGCCGGATCGAGCGGCTGGAGGTCTACGACCCGCGCTGGTCCCGCCCGGTCGCGCCCGCGGAGCTGAGCGCCGTCGTCAAGGGGCGCACGATCAGGGGTCTGGGGCGGCGCGGCAAGTACCTGCTGCTCGGCCTCGACGGCGGGCAGACGCTGGTGATGCACCTGCGGATGACCGGCAACCTGGTGCTGGTCGAGCCGGGCGGGGAGGCGATCGATCCCTCCGAGGGGCGGCGGCTGTACGAGAACGAGCGCTCGACCGAGGAACGCCATTTGCGAGCCCGCTTCACGCTCGACGACGGGCGCGAGGTCTGGTTCACCGACCCGCGTCGCTTCGGCGAGGCCTTCCTCATCGACGATGCCGACCTCGCCGGGCGCTTCGCCCGGCTCGGGGTCGAGCCACTCTCCACGGACTTCACCCCGGAGCTTTTGGGCGAGATCGCCGCCGGCCGCACCGCGCCGTTGAAGTCGTTCCTGCTCGACCAGAAAGGGATCGCCGGGGTCGGCAACATCTATGCCGACGAGGCACTCTTCCGCGCCGCCCTGCACCCGCTCTCGCCGGCAGGCTCGATGAAGGCCGAGCACCTAGAGGCGTTGCGCGACGGGGTGGTCGCCGCGCTCGAGGCCGGGATCGATGGCGGCGGGGCGTCGATCGACGACTACCGCGACGGTCGCGGCGAGAAGGGACGGATGCAGGACGAGTTCCTGGTCCACACGCGCGCGGGGGAGGCCTGCCCGCGCTGCGGCGGCACGATCGAGCGGATCGTCGTCGGCGGGCGCTCGACCTACTTCTGCCCGGATTGCCAGGTGAAGCTACGGCGCCGGCCGCGACGGCGCCGCCGTGCGCCGCGCCGCGCCATCTGACCTCACGCTCGGCTCCGCCCTCTGCCTCGCCGCAGCCTCCATCCGATCCTTTGGTCATCTTCGATTCATGGCCGGCACCACGCTGAAGACGGAGGCGGTTGTCCTGCGCAGCATCCGCTACAGCGAGGCCGACCGAATCCTCCACCTCTACTCGGCCAAGCGGGGACGGGTTGGGGCGATCGCCAAGGGGGCGCGCAAGCCGCGCTCGCGCTTCGGCGGGCGGTTGGAGCCCTTCTTCCGGCTCGACATGCTGCTGCACGAAGGGCGCGGCGAGCTGCTGACCGTCACCGGCGTTTCGACCGTGGACGGCTATCCGCGACTGCGAGCTTCGGGCGCGGCGCTCGGGGCGGCGGCGCGTGGCTGCGACGCGGTGCTGCGCTTACTCGATTCGGCCGAGCCCAACCCGCCCGCCTACAACCTTCTCTGCCGCTACCTAGCGCTGCTCGACGACCAGGCGGTGCCCGCGGCGGCGTCGCTCGAGACGGCGCTCGCCTTCCGCCTCAAGCTGGCGCTTGCCGCGGGCTTCTCGCCGGAGCTGGCGGCCTGTGCGCGCTGCGGAGAAGCCGACCACCTGGTCGGCTTCTCCGGCGCCGCAGGAGGCGTCGTCTGCGCCGCCTGCGAAGCGGGTGCCTTTCCGCTCTCCGAAGAGGCGCATGGGTTCATGGTTGCGGCGGTCGCCGAGCCGCTGGCCGAGGCGCCGCCGGCGAGCGAGGGGGCGCTGCGCCAGGCCGAACGGGCGATCGGCGAGACGCTCGAGCATCACGCACACGTTCAGCTCCGCTCCGCGGCCTGAGCCAGGCCCTAGGATCGATGCTGTGCAGGTAACCGCCACTCTGGAGGATCGCGTCAGGGCCTGGGAGGCCGAGTTCCTCTCCGACCTCGGCACCCAGTCCTATCCGGCGCGACGCCGCCGCGAGGAGGCCGACAGCCCGCTGCGGACGCCCTTTCAGCGCGACCGCGACCGCATCGTCCACTCCAAGGCCTTCCGTCGCCTGAAGCACAAGACCCAGGTCTTCATCGCCCCCGAAGGCGACCACTACCGGACCCGCCTCACCCACACCCTTGAGGCCTGCGGGATCGCCCGCACGGTGGCGCGGGCACTCGGCCTGAACGAGGACCTGACCGAGGCGATCGGACTCGGTCACGACCTCGGCCACCCGCCCTTCGGCCACACCGGCGAGGCGGCGCTCGACGCGGCCCTGCGCGAGCGCTGCGGCAGCGGCTTCCGCCACAACGTCCACTCGCTGCGGGTAGTCGACGTGCTCGAGCGCGACGGGCAGGGGCTGAACCTGACCGAGCAGGTGCGCGACGGCATCCTCAACCACACCGGCTCAGGCCGCCCGACGACGCTGGAGGGGCGGATCGTCAAGCTGGTCGACCGCGTCGCCTACATCAACCACGACATCGACGACGCCCTGCGGGCCGGCATCCTGCGCCCGGACGACCTCCCCTCGGAGGAGATCAACCTGCTCGGCCCGACCGGCTCGGCACGGATCGACACGCTGGTACGCGACATCGTTAGGCAGTCGGCCGAGGTCGGCGACGTCGTCCAGAGCGAAGAGGTCGGCAGGGCGATGTTGCGGCTGCGCAAGTTCATGTTCGAGCGGGTCTATCTGGGCGAGGCGGCGCGACGCGAACAGGAGCGGGTCCACGGCGCGATTCGCGGCCTCTTTGACCACTACCGGGAGAACCTGGAGGAGGTGCCCGCGGGGGAGCCCAGCACGAGCGAGTGCCAGCGGGTCGCCGACTACATCGCCGGGATGACCGACCGCTACTGCATCGCCCGCTTCGCCAAGCTGACCGTGCCCGAGGAGGCGCGCTTCCGGTGGCACTGATCTCCGAGGAGAGCCTGGAGCGGGTCAAGCAGGCGGCTGACATCGTCGAGGTGATCTCGGCTCACACCGACCTGCGCCGCCAGGGAGCGCGCTGGGTCGGCCTCTGTCCCTTCCACGAGGAGCGCACGCCCTCGTTCTCGGTCGACGCGCAGGAGAAGCTCTACCACTGCTTCGGCTGCGGGGTCGGTGGCGACACGATCAAGTTCGTCGAAGAGAAGGAGGGGTTGGGCTTCGCCGAGGCGGTCGAGTTACTGGCCGAGCGCTACGGGGTCGAGCTGCAGCGCGAGCGCGAGGACCCCCAGGCAGAGGCGCGGCGCCTCCAGCGGCGCCGGCTGGGCGACTTGCTCGACAGGGTCGCCGCCTTCTACGCCAACTTCCTCTGGGACGCGCCCGAGGCAGCGAAGGCGCGCGAGTACCTGGCAGGGCGCGGGCTGGGCGAGGAGACGCTGCGTGCGTTCGGGGTCGGCTACGCGCCGAGCGCCTGGGACACGGTGCTGATCCGCGGCCAGCGGGCCGGCTTTTCGGTCGAGGAGCTGCGCGCGGTCGGCCTGGCGCAGCGGGGGCGGGGCGGGGGCGAGTACGACCGCTTCCGCGAGCGGATCATGTTCCCGATTCGCGACCGGCGCGGCCGCGCGGTCGGCTTCGGCGGCCGGGCGATGCGCTCCGATCAGGGGGCGAAGTACGTCAACACGGCCGAGACCGACTTCTTCCACAAGAGCCGCATGCTCTATGGGATCGACCTCGCCAAGGAGGCGATCGCCAAGGCGGGGCGGGCGGTTGTGGTCGAGGGGTACACCGACGTCTTGGCGCTGAGCCAGGCGGGCGTCGGCGAGGCGATCGGGGTGATGGGCACGGCGATTACCGAGGAGCAGGTGGCGGCGCTCTCTGGGATGGTCGACGAGGTGGTGCTGGCGCTCGACGCCGACGCGGCGGGCCAGGAGGCGATGCTGCGGGCACAGCGGGTGGCCGCCGGGCGGCGGGTGCGGTTGCGGGTGGCGGCGATGCCGGCGGGCGAGGATCCGGCGGAGATGATGGCCGGGGATGGAGGCGCGGAGCGCTTCCGTGCGCTTGTCGGTGAGGCGCTGGAGCTATCCGCCTTCCAGGTCGGGCTGGTGCTGGAGCGGACCGACCCCGGGTCGCCGGCCGAGCGCGACCGGGCGCTGGGCGAGATCGCGCCGATCCTCGCCGGGATGGGGGAGACGGCGAGCCGCGACGACTTGGTCCGGCGGGTCGCCGGCCAGCTCGACCTCGAGCCGGCGCTGGTGATGGGGAGGGTGACGGCGGCGCAGCCGACCAGCGGCGGCCCCGCGCAGCCGCCGCCGGGCGACGCCCGGCAGGCCCCCCGCGTACGCCGGGGGGGAGAGTTGACTTCGCGCGAGCGGCGCGAGCGGGCGCTGCTGGCGATGTGCATCGCGATGCCCGACGAGGGCAGCGAGTATTTGGCGCGTCTGACCGGCGAGCATCTCTCTGACAGCGGCGCCCGCGCTGCGGCCTGGCTGCGCGAACATCCTGAGGACCCCGCTTCGAACCTGCCCCGGGGTGACGAGGAGCTCTCCGGCCTGATCGCCGAGCTGGTCATCCTCGCCCACGAGGAGCCCGCTTCGGCCGAGGCGATGGAGCTCAACTACCTGCTGCTCGAGCAGCGCCGCCTCGAGTCCGAGATCGCCGCCGCCGGCGAGGCCGACGACTACGAGCGGCGCGCCGCCCTCAGCCGCGAGCGCGCCGCCCTGGTCGAGCGCATAGCCCACGCCGAGCGCGTCGGCGGTTAGAACCGGCCCCAGTCGCTAAATTCCTCCCTGCCGATCCGGGGTAGCTCAATCGGTAGAGCACTCGGCTGTTAACCGAGTTGTTGTGGGTTCGAGTCCCACCCCCGGAGCTCTCTCAGGCGCAGGCGCGGCTTTGCGCTAAGCGCTCGACCAGCTCGGCGCCACGCGCGGCGCCGTCGTTGCGCGTGGCCCAAGCGGCCAGCTCGCCCGCACGGGTTACGAACGAGGGGTCGTCGAGGATCCGGCGGGCGGCCCAGCGCAGCGGGGCGGGGCGACATAGGCGCCAGGGAAGGGAGAGGCCGGCCTTCGCCCAGCCGACCCGCATCGCGGTCTCGCTCATGTCGCCGATGAAGGGGCTGATCAAGAGCGGCGTGCCGGCGGCGAGGGCGCGGGCAACGGTGCCGTGGCCGCCGTGGGAGACGACCAGCGAGGCGGCCGGCATCAGTTGGCTGTAGCTGAGCCAATCGACCAGGATCGCGTTGCCAGGGACCTCGATCGGGCGTTGGGGCACCACCCGGTTCGTCGTTGCGACCACCCGCACCGGCTCGTCCGCCAGGGCCGCCAGCGCGGTGCGCACCAGGTGGTTGCGCGAGTCATGGGCGGTGCTCGGCGCGACCAGCACCAGCGGCTCATCCCCAGGGGGCAGCTCGATCTCGGGGTGGGGGACCTCGAAGCTCATCGGCCCGGTGACCTCGACGCCAGCCGGCCAGTGGCGCGGGTACTCGAGCTGGGGGAAGGTGCCGACCAGGGCGAGGTCGGCGCTGATGCCACCGTGGAAGCGCTCGGTTGGCGGCAGCCCGAGCCGCGACCGCTGGCGGTTGAGGTCGCGGCGGCCCTGCTCGAGGCCGACGTCGAGCGCCCGCTGTCCTGCCTGCCAGACTGCCCGCCCAAGCGGCGTGCGCGGCGGCCGCAGGCCGACTGCGAAGAACGGCAACCCCGGCTCGACCACAGGGTAAATGTGGGGGATCAGCGTCGCCCGCGGCACGCCCGCCACCTCCGCCGCCAGCGCCGGGGCGAGGGTGAGGATGTCGCTGACGACGGCGTGGGGGCGCATCCCGTCCAGCAGCGGTAGCAGCGCCCGCGCCGCCTCGGCTGCGTGGGCGCCCTCCTCCGAGTCGGGGTCCGGCGGCGGGAACATGCGGTATTCCTCGGCGGCGGCAAAGCCCAAGCCGGCGCCCTCGACCGCGGCGCGCCGCTCCTCCCAGGTCTCGATCGTCACCTCATGGCCGCGCCCCGCAAGCGCCTGCCCCAGGGCTATCGCGGGAAAGACGTGTCCGGGGTCACCGAAGGCAGCGACGAGAAAGCGCATTTGGGCCCGTCAAGGGGTGTCGAGGCCCTCACCTGGTCGCATGAAGACAATCTCCGGCACGTGGCAGTTGGGCGAGGTCCGCAGCAGGAAGCGGACCGCCTCGCCTATGTCCTCGGGCCGGATCATCTCCTCTCCCGGAACCTGCCCCTTGGCGAACTCGGTCATCGGCGTGTCGACGAAGCCCGGCGCCAACGCCGTGCACTGGATGCCCGCGTTGCCCACCTCGCGGTGGGTCGATTGGGTGAAGTTGATCACCGCGCCCTTGGTCGCGGCATAGACCGAGAGCCAGGCCTGGCCGGCCTTGCCGGCGATCGAGGCGGTGTTGACGATCAGTGCCTTGCCGTGCTCGGCGCCCGCCTCGCGCAGCATCGGCAGGCCCTCGCGGGTGCCGATCACCAGCGCCCGCAGGTTGACCGCAAGCTGCATGTCGAGGTACTTGGTCTGGATCTCCTCCATCGGCGCCCCGATCCCGACGCCGGCGTTGTTGACCAGCACGTCGAGCCGCCCGTAGGCTTCACGGTGCTTGGCGAACACTCCGACCACGTCCTCCTCGTCGGCCATGTTGGCGGGCACGCTCAACGCCTCGATGCCGTCGCCGCGCAGCACCTCGGCGGCGGCCTCGAGCTTCTCCGGCCGCCGGGCGGAGACGGTCAGCGCGTAACCCTCTTCACCGAGCGTGCGGGCGATCGCCAGCCCGATCCCACTCGAGGCTCCGGTGATCAGTGCCGCTCTGTCAGCCAACGCGCCCTCCTCCGTGCTCGCCTTCTCTGGCGCGCACCCTATACGCCGCCCAATAAGATGCGCCGCCTTGACTTTGTGCCGAGTCACATGCGCTTTCGCCTGCGCGCTTGCCGCGGCCGCGGTCGCCGGCTGCGGCGGCTCGGATTCCTCGGATTCCTCGACTGCGGCGGCGCAGAACCAGCCGGCGCCGTCAAAAAGCGCCTTTCCGGCAGCGGCGGGGAAGACTCTGGGCGAAATCGTCAAAGAGACCTCGGGGCACTCCGAACTGGTCGTCTCCCCGGCGGCGCTGGTCTTCCACAGGGGAGTGAACCGCTATCCGTTCGGCGTCTTCGAAAGCGACCGTACGCAGGTCGCGGGCGCCGAAGTCGCGCTCTACGTGGCGAAGGTGCCGAAGGCGAGCGGTAAAGGGGGGGCCAATAGCGACACTGAGCACAAGAAGGGATCGGTGGCGCAGGCGCGCACCCAGGCACTGGAAGCGCCGGCGTCGGGCCCCTACCCGGCGGCGCTGGAAAGCCTCGAGACCAGGCCCGCCTACCGGGCGCAGACGACGAGCAGCGACCCCGACGCGGCCACCTCCGTGTACACGACCGAGATCGACTTTCCCAGCGACGGCGAGTGGCGGATCGCGGCGCTGGTCAAGCAGGACGGTGAGACCACGGCGACGCTGCTGCCGAGCGCCACGGTCGGCGAATACGAAGACGTCCCCCAGGTGGGGCAGAGGGCGCCACTTATCCACACGCCGACCCCGGACGACGTTGGCGGCGACCTGGCGAAGATCACCACCCGCGTGCCACCGGACACCCAGAACCGCGTCGACTACGCGGACGCTCTGGGAAAAGAACCGATCGTGCTCTTGTTTGCGACCCCCCAGTTCTGCCAGAGTCGGGTATGCGGACCGGTCGTCGACGTGGCCGAGCAGGTCAAAGACCAGTACGGCGACAAGGCCGCGTTCATCCATATGGAGATCTACAACGACAACGATCCCGGCAAGGGTGCCCGGCCGCAGGTGCGAGCCTTCCACCTGCCGAGCGAGCCGTGGTTGTTCGCAATAGACCGTCGCGGCGTGATCCAGGCCGAGATCGAGGGGGCCTTCGGCGTCGACCTCCTGACTAAGACCGTTGAGGAATTGATCGGCGAATGAGCGAGACGACCGCCCCGGACCCGGAGCTGCTCAAGTCCTTCGCCGAGGAGGCGAAGCGGCGCTGCGACGTGATCGCCGCCGGTCTCGCCACCGAGACCAACGATTTCGAGACCCTGCGCGCCGAAACCCACGCCCTCAAGGGCACCGCCGGCGCCGTCGGCCTGCGCCGCCTTGCCGAGCTGGCCGGCCTGATGGAATCCGACCTCGCCGAGGCGAAGAAAACCGGCATCCTGCGCGGCGGCCGCTCCCACCAGATCGCCGACGCCGCCAAGGCCCTCTGCGAGGGTGCCGCCGCAGCCGCGGACGGCAAGGAGGAGCCCCCCGACGTCGGCCGCTCCCTCGCCCAGCTCTTCAGCGCCTAGCGTCACCCCATCCCGCCGCCGCACGCTACCCTCGCCCCGAGGGGCGGTAGCTCAGTTGGTCAGAGCAGCGGACTCATAATCCGTCGGTCGAAGGTTCGAGTCCTTCCCGCCCCACTACGAAAAGCGCTTTACAGAGCCAGACCGATGCGACAGCCAGCGCCTCGCCCGATCTCCGGCCACGTCTTCAAGCGCAAGGGGAAGCGCGGGGTTGTCTGGTACGCCAAGTTCCGGTTGCCAGACGGTCGGCAGCAGAAGAAGCGACTCGGGTTGGCTTGGACTGAGAAGACCACCCCGCCCGATGGCTACTTCACGAAAGGCAAGGCCCAGGCGCACTTGGACGAGCTGCTGCGCCAGGCGCGGGACGGCTCGTTGCCGGGGATGGTCAAGACCGGCAAGACCCTCACGGACGCGACGGCCGAGTGGCTCGCCTACTGCGAGAACGTCCGCGACTGCAAGCCGTCCACGATGCGCGACTACCGCAACATGGTCCGCGTCCTCGACCGCGAGTTCGGTAAGAGCAAGATCGAGACGATTACGACTGAGGACATCGACCTCTGGATCAACGGCTACGGCGGGTCCAACAGGACGCGCCAGAAGTACCTCGTCTGCCTCGGCTCGATCTTCAAGCGGGCGATGAAGGTCTACGGCCTGTCTCGCAACCCTGCCGATCTGGTCGAGCGCCCGCGTGTCCGGCGAGCGGCCAAGATCGACGTATTGCGCCCGGAGGAGGTTATGGCGCTTGTCAGAGCGGCGGACTCGGAGCAGGACGCCGCGATCTTCCACACCGCCGCCTTCGCTGGTCTGCGGATGGGCGAGCTGCTCGCTCTGCGCTGGCGCGACATGGATTTCACGCGGCGCACGATCCACGTCCGCGAGAACTGGACCCAGGGCGAGACGACGACGCCGAAGGGCGGGACCGAGCGAGCGGTCCCGATGGCCGAGGAGGTCGCCGAACGGCTCGCGCGCCTCGGCCAGCGCGACCACTACACCACCGACGACGATCTCGTCTTCTGCACGCTGCGCGGTCGGCACGTCGGCTACAAGTCCTTGAAGGAGCGCTACCGCGCCGCGCTGAGGGCGGCAGGCGTGCGGCAGGACTTCCGCTTCCACAATCTGCGTCACACTTTCGGCAGCACCGTGATCCGCCACGCCGACTCGCGCGAGGTCATGGAGTGGATGGGCCACGCCGACCTGACGACGACCCGGCGCTATCTCGCCTTTGTTGATCGCGAGGACGCCGCCAAGCGAGTCTCGGAAGCGTTCAGGTTGGAGGAGCCGCAAGCGCCCTCGGCGTCGTCGGCTGCGGCTTAACGCCGACCTAGCGGCGGCGCGTCCCGTAGGTGCTCTCGGCGACCCAGCCAAACGAAATGACAGTCAGGCCAGACTGACACCGGACGAGATGACGGGTCTCGTAGTCCGGCTATGACGATATATGGCTGTGCGGCCAATGCAAACGGAGGCGTTAACTCAAGATACGTCGATTAGCGGCTGCGCTTGCACGACGGAGGCATTCGCCGCTCGCCTGCAGACACCATCCTGTCAAGCACTTTGAGCAGCGGTTCCAAGTGCCGCATCACTTCTTCATTTTTCGGCTGCGGAGCGGGGGCGATCCGCACCACCTCACCGCTGGCCTTGATTACGTAGGTGATCACGTCGGCAGAGCCTTTGGGCGCCGGGTAGTCGCCCGAGATGGCGTGAAGGTGGGCGCTTCTGAGCGCCGCCCGAAGCTTTCTCCAGGCTCTGGGGCGCAGCTCGAACTTCGCCGTGCACCGCCTCAGGGTCACTCTCGCCTTGCGGTTCCGGGATACGTCGAGGGCTGGCCTCGGACCCCCGATCCCGCCTTCCTGGCGATAGGAAACGAGGATGTGGGGATGCGAGGGGCTGGGCGGGACCTTCTCGAAGCTCGCGCTCAGCGTCGTGTCGGCACCGATCGTCAGTTGACAGGTGCGAGCGCCGGTGCAGCCACCTCCCGACCAGCCGGCGAACCTCGAGCCAGGCGCGGGGATGGCGGTCAATGTTACGGACGTGCCATTCGCATAAGCATGAGAACAGGTGGACGGACACGAGATCGCACCAGCATCACCGTTGACGCTGCCCTTCCCTCCCCCGGTGAGCGTGACGGACAACGTGTGGTTGGGTGGGGGTGGACCCTTGGTGCCAGTGCCCGAGAGCGCCACCCTGTCAGGACTGGTGGGGGCGTTGGTCGTAATGGCGAGCGCGGCACTAGCCACCGCGGCGGCGTTCGGAGCGAAGGTGACGCCGATAGAGCAGCTCGCACCCAGGGCCAGCGTCGGCGGACAGGAGTTCTGCTGGCTGAACCTGGCCGCATCAGCACCTTCGATCGCGATGCCTTCGATCGCAAGTTCAGCGCCGCCGGTATTGGAGACGGTCTCCGTCTTGCTCGCGATGGTCCCCGCAACCTGTTCTCCGAAGGCGAGCGGGGCTGGGCTGAGCGTCGCCTGCGGAATCGCGTAATGGATCGTGCCGGTCACGCTCTCGGGGCTGACCGACGCGGCGTACTGGGTGTTGAGCAGCGCCGAGATCTCGTCAGAGCCGCCATCTGCGGCAACGACGTCGGGGCCTCCATCGCCGTTGAGGTCGGAGGCGGTGACGGAGGTCGGGCCGTCACCCGTGGCGAAGGCTTGCTGCGCCGCGAAGCTGGGGGTCGACGCTCCCGGCGCGGTGCTGTTGAGCAGAACCGAGGCGGTGTCGTCGTCGTGGTTGGCAACGAGGAGATCTGGGACTCCGTCGCCGTTGAGCTCGGCGGTGGTGATCGCGGATGGCGCGCCGCCCGTGGCGAAGGCCTGCTGGGCGGCGAAGCTGGGCGTGGATGCACCGGGAACGGTGGTGTTGAAGAGGACCGATGCGGTGTCAGCTCCTTCGTTGGCGACAGCGAGATCCGGCACTCCGTCGCCGTTGAGGTCGGTCGCCTTGACCGCGCTGGGTTCTTCGCCAGTTGCGAAAGTCTCCTGCGCCGCGAAGCTCGGGGTCGCGGCACCCGGAACGGTGCTGTTGAGCAGAACCGAGGCGGTGTCGTCGTCGTGGTTGGCAACGAGGAGATCTGGGACTCCGTCGCCGTTGAGCTCGGCGGTGGTGATCGCGGATGGCGCGCCGCCCGTGGCGAAGGCCTGCTGGGCGGCGAAGCTGGGCGTGGATGCACCGGGAACGGTGGTGTTGAAGAGGACCGATGCGGTGTCAGCTCCTTCGTTGGCGGTGAGCAGGTCGGCGCGGCCGTCGCCGTTGAGGTCCGCCGAGCCGACCCCGCTCGGGGCGTCGCCGGTGGCGAAGGGCTGCTGGGGGGCGAAGCTCGGGGTCGTCGCGGTGGGCGCAGCGGTCGCGTTCAGCAGGACGAATACCTTGCCGTCGGTGGTGTTGTTGTCGACGAGCAGATCGCGACGCCCGTCGCCGTTTACGTCCGTTGCGGTGACCCACCTGAGGAACGCGAATTCGTCGCTGGTGATGTTCTGCGGCGCAGAGAAGCTCGGGGTCTGCGCTCCTGGGGGCATCGTGTTGAACAGGACCGACAAGGTGGCGCCTCCGAGGCTGACGAGGGCGAGATCGGACTTGCCGTCGCCGTTGAAGTCAGCCGAGGTGACCCATTCCTTGAAGCCCGACGGCAGGTTGGGAACGACATGCTGGGGGGCGAAGCTCGGGATCGACGCGCCCGGTTCGGTGGTGTTGAGCAGGACCGAAACCCAGGGGATTCCCTGGCTGGCGACAACCAGGTCCGGCCGGCCGTCGCCGTTGAAGTCGGCCGTCGCAACCGAGCGGGGAGTGGCGCCCTGGACGGCGAAGCTCTGCTGGGGAGCGAAGCTCGGCGTGGAGGCGCCGGGGATCGTGGTGTTGAGTAGGACCGAAACGGCTTGTTTACCCTGATTGGCGCCGTTGGCGACGATCAGATCCGGCCTGCCGTCGCCGTTCACGTCGGTTGCCTGCAGCGAGTTGGTGTTCTCGCCGGCGCCGAAGCTCTGCTGAGGGATGAAGCTCAGCGTCGTCGCTCCCGTCGCCGTGGCGTTCATCAACACCGAGACATACTCGTGCCCCGCGTTGCTGAAGACCACGTCGGGCCGTCCGTCGCCGTTGAGGTCGGTCGCCTGCATGTAGCGGGGATTGTCGCCAGTGGCGATAACCTGCCGCGGTGAAAAGCTCGCGGTCCCCGAACCCAAGCCGGTGGTGTTGAGGAAGACCGAGATCGCGCGTTCGTCGATTTGGTTGTTCACGACGATCAGGTCGGGGCGGCCATCGCCGTTCACGTCCGCGGCGGTTGCCGAGCCCGGACCCCGACCGGCGGCAAAGGTCTGCTCAGGCGCATAACTCGGGGCGGTTGTTCCCGGTGCCGTGGTGTTCAGAAGTACCGAAAAGGCGTCTTCGCTGCCATTGGCGACAAGCAGGTCGCGCCGTCCGTCGCCGTTTACGTCCGTCGAGGCGATCGAATTGGAGCCCTCGCCAGTCGCGAAACCCTGCGGGGCGGCGAACTCCGGCGGCGGGCCGACGCCGGCGGCCCCGAGTTCCAGCGCGAGCTGCTTGTCGGGCGAGTAGGCCGCTACGCCCAGAGTCTGCACGGGGATGCTCGCCTCCGTCGCCCCGGCCGGTATCAGGAGATCCCCGCTTGTCCCTTCGTAGTCGGTGCCCGTCACCGCCGTGCCGTCCCGGGTCTCGTATTGCAGCCAGGTGTCGTAGGACGAGTCGCCGGTGCGCTCAAGCGCGAAGCTCATCGGCACCGGCGAGCTGCCGAGCACCGTGGCACTCGCTGGAGCGGCGGCCATCGAGGTAGAGTTCGCTCGGGCGGTACCAGCCAGGGACAGGACGAGAACGAGCGCCGCCAGACATGCGACAACGATGCCGCCGACCTTCCCAACGGCCGTGCCCTCATTGTCTTTCGCGCGATGCCGGTTGCGCAACCCCATCACGAACATCTGGCGACCCCCTAAACCTGCCGAATCCGTGTATTCAGGATACCGACGCGTTTGTTCTATCGACCACCGTCACCGCCAATGCCCACTTGATGCATCAGTACCCAGGCGCTCGCCATTGACGTCAGTGAGCCGAGTCAGCCGATCGCGGCGAGGTTGCCATCCTCTGCGGTGGCGCGCTGGAGAAGCCGCAAGGGTCGCCGGGCCTCGGCCTCTGCGACTTGACGGCGACCTAGCGGCGGCGTTGCGTCCCATAGGTGTTCTCGGCGATCCAGCTCCCCAGATCGGAGCGGGTGAACCTCAGCCCGCGCTCGCCGATCCGAACGTGCGGCAGACCTCGCGAGCAGACCAGCTCGTAAACCGTGCTGCGAGGCACATGCAGGAGTCGCGCCGCTTCGTCGGCGGTCATCAAGGGCTCGGTAGGGATCGGAGTGTCGGGCATCTGTCTCTAGTCCTGTTGTCCACCGAGAGAGTCGTTTGCGTCGGGCGTTTGCATCGGATAAGTCCGAAAAAGCCCCCAGAAAATCAAGCTCAACCAGTCAGCCAAGAGTCACAAGAAAGACACCAGCTAATAGCAAGAAGGTCCGGCACTCATGGCAGCTATTCAGCCATGAGAAGCCAGCCAGAACAAGACCCCCAACAGCCAACAGCAACCACCCTCACGCCCTATCACTTTGTTAAGAGATCGGTACATCAGGCGCTCTCCACGGACATACCCCGTGGATGCTCTCAATCGGCAAGCTCGGCAAAGGACAGGAGCGCTACTACCTCGACAAGGTCGCCGAAGGTGCTGAGGACTACTACTCCGGCGAGGGCGAGGTCGCCGGAGAATGGCTCGGCGACGCCGAGGAGGACCTAGGCCTCTCCGGCGAGGTCGAGGCGGCACAGCTCGAAGCGATGCTGACCGGCCGCAACCCGCTCGACGGGGAGCCGCTGGTCGGGATGCGCGGCGTCCCTTCCAACGGCTCAGTTCCCGGCTTCGACCTCACCTTCTCGGCTCCCAAGTCCGGCTCCCTGCTGTGGGGTCTCGGCGGGCCCGTCGTCGCCGTCGAGGTCAAAGCGGCTCACCGCGAAGCGGTAGGAGCCGCCCTCGACTACATGCAGCGCGAGGCGTGCTGGACGCGGCGGGGAGCGGGCGGCTCGGAGTTCGTCCAGGGCAACGGCTATCTGGCGGCGGGCTACGTCCACCGCTCCTCCCGCGCGGGCGATCCGCAGCTGCACACCCACGTCCTCATTGCCAACGCGACCAAGGGACCGGACGACCGCTGGACCCGCCTCTACCACCCGGCGATCTACGAGCACGCCAAGACCGCCAGCTACATCTACGAGGCGCACCTCCGCCACGAGCTGACCCGCCGCCTCGGCGTCGAGTGGCAGCCAACCCGCAAGGGCATCGCCGAGATCGCGGGCTTCGCAGACAAGCACCTACGGGCTTTCTCGACTCGCCGCCAACAGATACTCGAGGCGGCCGGCGCGGGCGCCTTCGCGCGCTCAATGCAGGTCGCCGCACTCACCACGCGCCAGCCGAAGGAGCGCGACGTCGGCCACGGCGAGCTGTTTGAGCGCTGGCGATCGAGGGCCGAGGAGATCGGCTTGGGCCACGAGGCGATCGCGCGCACCTTCGACCCTGAGGCGGTGCTGAGGATCGAGCGCCGCGATGCCTCCGTTGTATCGGAGGCGCAGCTTGGCCGCGCCGTCACGGCATCGGCGTCCCACTTCGCCCGCCGCGAAGCGATCCAAGCCGTCGCCGACTCGCTGCGCCAAGGAGCGTCGGGCGCAGAGGTCGAGCGCCTGGCCGATGCCTTCCTCGCGTCCGATTCGGTGATCCAGATTGCGGAGGGCGCAAAAGGCCCCCGCTACACGACCCGACGAATTTGGGAGCTTGAGCGTGAGGCGCTGGCGGCAGCGCAGCGAATGCGAGCGCAGGGACCGGACCCCGCAGGCGAGCTGGTCGCGGCGCGCGTGATCGGCGCGCGCCCGACCTTGAAGGCCGACCAGCGGGAGATGGTCCGTCGCTTGCTGACGAGCCCCGAGGGGGTCGCCGTGGTGATCGGGGAGGCGGGCAGCGGCAAGACCTTCGCCATCGTCGCGGCCGCCGAGGGTTGGGCACAGGCCGGGATCGAGCTGCGCGCCGCAGCGCCGCCTGGCGGGCGGCGAACGTGATGCGAGCCGAGGGCCTTCCCGCTTCAAGCATCGCCAGCCTGCTCTTGGCGCTCGACCGCGCCGAGCACGAAGGCGGGGAGGGCTTGCCGCGAGAATCGGTGCTCTTGATCGACGAGGCGGGGATGGTGGACTCGGCCACCCTGTCGCGGCTCGTCTCCCACGCCGAGCGAGCACAGGCGAAGCTCGTCCTGGTTGGCGACCCCGAGCAGCTTGGCGAGATCGAGGCGGGCGGGTTGTTCCGCGCCCTCGCGGAGCGTGGCGAGCCGATCCACCTTGACGAGGTGATCCGCCACCGCCATGAGCTCGACCGCGAGGCGGCGAAGCGGATCAGGGAAGGCGAGGGCCGCGAGGCGCTCACCCTCTACCAGGCCCAGGAGCGGGTCACGGTCGCGCCGAACGCCGAGGAGCGCCGCGAGGCGATGGTCCGCGACTGGCACGAGGCATTCGAGCGTGGCGAGGACGCCGTGATGGTCGCTAAGCAGAACGCCGAGGTTGGGAAACTCAACGAGATCGCGCGCGAGGTCCGCCGCCAGGCCGGGCAGCTCGGAGCGCAGGAGATCGAAGTCGGCGAGGCAAGCTTCGCCGCCGGCGATCTAGTCATCACCCGCGTCAACGACCCGCGCGCCGAAATCTTCAACCGCGAGCGCTGGCGCATCGCAGAGGTCCACGCGGCTGAGCGTCGCGTCGACCTCGAAGGCATCGACCAAGCCAGGGCGGTCGAGATCGGAGCCGACTACCTGGCGCGGAGCAACCCGCACTCAGAGGCCCCAGCGCTCGAACACGCCTATGCCGTGACGACCTACTCGGCGCAGGGTACGACCGTAGACCGGGCATTCGTCGCGGCGGACCCCTCGATGGACAACCAGGAGCTTTACGTCGCCGCCTCGCGCAGCCGCGAGGAGACGTTCATCTACGCCACGCCGGAGATTCAGACCCACCGCGAGGAGATCGCGCCGGAGTCGCCCTACCTGCGCGAGGGCACCCCGCACATTGCCGAAGCCGCCGAGCGTGACGGTGCGCAGCTCGCCGCCCACGATGAGGCGCTGCGCTTGAAGTTCTCCGGTCTGCCGACCGAGGAGTTGGTCGCCCGGCGCGACGAGCTGCGAGCCGCCGCAGGCCGGGAGGAGAGCATGGAGAGCCAGCGGCGCAGCTTGCAGGAGCGGATCGAGCGAGTCCACGATCACATCGAGAGTTTTGAGACCGAGCGCGAGGCGGCCCAGGCGCTACCGCGTCGCGAGCGCCGCGGGGAGCTTGCGCGCATCGACACCTGGGAGGCGAGGTCGCAGAGGCAGACGGACAAGCTCGAAACCGAGCTGACGAACATGCCGGTTGTCGGTGACGCCGCTCGCCGCGAGCTGGCCGTTGCCGATCAGGTTCTCGCGCAGCGGCGCGAGCTGGCGATCATCGCGGCGCGGATCTCCCCGCCCGCCTACGTCAAGGCCGAGCTGGGGGAGAGGCCAAGCGATTCGACCAAGCGGAAGGCATGGGATCGCGGCGTCACCCAGATTGAGCGCTACCGCCAGGAGCACAGCATCAAGGACCCGAACAAAGCCCTTGGCAGGGAGGTCAAACGAGGAGCTGAGCGAGCACGGCAGGAGGCGACGCGGCGGAGGCTGCAAGAGGTGCAGCGAGCCATCGGCCTGGGGCAGCACGCGGCGAGAGCGCGCCAGCTCGGCAGGGGATTGAGCATCGGCCGGTAAGCGGCCCCCGACCTACCGGTAATTGAAGCACCGCTCGGGCGGCCGTCAACCCCCTGCGGGGGTCGGGCGCTTCGCGCCCTTGACTGCTGCCCTGCGCGGCGCTGTTTGGCGGGTAGGTCGAGGAGGGAGACGTGCGCTCAGGCAGCAGCGAGTGCCTGGCCGCCCCTGATCTCGACCCGGTAGTCAGCGGGAAGCGGCACGGATGGAGTGCCGTGCTTTGACTCGCGGTGACGGGTCAGCAGATGCTCGATGAAGGCGAGAGCGCCGCCTCGGGGGGCAGCGACAATCTCCCGCCCATCGGGATAGATGATTGCGAGCGGCCGGTGGTTCTCTACGGCTTCGGCGAGGATCGAGTCGAAGCCCTTCTGATCGGCGGCGATGAAGGTAGTTCCCTCGGGATAGCGATCAGGATCGAGCACGGCTTCAACCAGCCGCTCATTGGCGATTTCGCCTGCTCGGGTGAACTTGCTGCGCTTTAGCTTCTCCATGAGTCCACGATTGCTTCCCAGTGTTCGATCAGGTAGTCGATGGCTTGAGGTGCGACCTCGTTGACCGCACCCTCTGCAAACTGCTCTGCGGGCTGCTTCTCGCCTCCAGTGTAGCGGTGCATGTCGTGGTCACCGTGGGCATTGTCGAACAGGCGAATCGTCTGCCATTTGCCCTCAATCCGCAGTTGGAGCATGATCGCGTAGCTCTCCAGCGGGCGGCCCTCGAACTCGACCAGAATGCGCGCGTCGTCGGCGAGCCCGCGGGTGAACGGATCGGTCATCGGCGAAACGTATCCGCGGACCCGGCGAATAGTCTGCGGCGATGCCGAGCGATCCGAAGCAGAAGGCCCGTACCGAGGTGCGCCGCGCTCAAGCCGAGTTCGAACGCGCCCAGGAGCGCGTTCAACGTGAACGCGCGGAGGCGCGAGCCACGCGCCGCAAACGATTCGCTCAGGCGCAGAAAGACGGTCTGACCGTCCGCGAAATTGCTGACGAGGCCGGTCTCAACTTCAGCCACGTTGCCGAGATCATCCGGGGCGAATGAGTTTGTGGGGTATAGACCCCACAAACCTGCTAGGCTGATCGCCACGACATAAGCGGCGACCCGCCGTGCGTCAACACCACGGGCCGCCTGACCACAAGGAGACGTGGCTCCTCATGGCTGACGAGAACCCTACGGGCGGTGAGCGGTTGGTGTCCCTCGACCTTCCCGCCGATCACATTTCGATTCTGCGTGACCGGCTGCGGAGCTGGCTGGCGGGGATTCGACAAGACCTCGAGAACCCTGACCGCCTGGATAGTCCCGAGGCTGCGCGCGAGGAGGCCCAGGCGTACGAGCGGTTGCTGGTCGGTTTGGCGACTGGTCAGGTCGTCCTC
>Ga0207642_10000053_pt1 | contig 34290 bp, 31 predicted proteins | sample KBSMisM22_FD_184309 | JGI IMG/M metagenome (GOLD analysis project Ga0207642, IMG submission 184309) | Miscanthus rhizosphere microbial communities from Kellogg Biological Station, Michigan, USA - KBS Miscanthus M2-2 (SPAdes) (version 2) | ecosystem: Host-associated > Plants > Roots >... | reverse complement strand
TCCTTCTGGCATCTCCCAATTTAGCTTGTCTCCACTGATTCTCAATCCAAGTACGCATCTCCATAATGTTCTTCCTCCGAAAAGTTTAGGAGAAAAAACATTACTTGAAAATGTGGGTAATGACAAGGCCTTAAGACCTGGGTTCACCACCTGATTTCGTATATTACTTACTAAAAGTTCGCAGGATTTCGTGCACTTTTTCAAAGAGTTTTTCAAGCTGCTCTGGCGATTTCCCACCGGCTTGGGCAGCTTCAGGTTTGCCTCCTCCGGATCCTCCGATGAGGGGAGCGACTTCTTTGAGGATTTGCATGGCACTCAGTCCTTTCTTCACGTAGTCAGAGGTGATTCTTAGTAGGACTTGGCAGCGGCCTTCGGCTTTGACAGCCAGTAAAATCACGCCAGAAGAAAAACGTCCGGAGATTTCTTCGGCTAAAGCGCCGAGTTCATCGGATCCGACAGCAGCAATCGCTGAAATGAATGGGATGGAGCCGGCAGGGGACGCCTTTTGAACAAGGCTGAGAGCCATCTCTTTGAGGACGACTTTGCGGGCGGCTTTGAGATGGTGTTCGAGCTGTTTTTTCTCTTCGATTCCAGCGTGAATTTTTGCTTCGAGCTCTTTCTCATGCAAGCGGACAAGTTCTTCCGCGGCTTTGCCGGACGTTGCTTCAATGCGGCGGACGCCCGCAGCAATGCTGCCTTCTTTGAGGATGCGGAAATATCCGATGTTACCGGTCTGAGAGGTGTGGGTTCCTCCACAGAGCTCTTTCGATTCTTCAATGTCGATCACGCGGACTTTAGCGCCATATTTATCTCCGAAGAATTGTTTGATCTCCGGCATCTTTTGGACCTCTTCGTAGGCAAGTTCATAGGCTTTCACCGGTTTGTTCTCTCGGATCTTACCATTGACAAGGTCTTCGAGTTTTTGGATGTCTTCCCTTGAAAGGGCTTTATGGTGGGAAAAATCGAAACGGAAACGGCTATCTTCAACGAGGGATCCGGCTTGTTTGATGTGGGGACCTAAAAGCTGGACGAGGGCCCAATGCAGCAAGTGCGTTGCTGTGTGGTTGTTTTGGATCATTTGGCGGCGGTTATGTTCGACAGATGCCGTAAGAGTATCTCCCACACGGATCGTGCCGGATTGACAGGCGCCGATGTGGATCACAACGCCCTGATAAGGAGATTGGCAGTCTGTCACTTTGAAAACAGTTTGACCGTGGGAGAGGATTCCGGTGTCTCCGACTTGACCACCTTTTTCAGCATAGAAGGGAGTTTGATCAAGGAGAATAAAACCTTCATTGCCAGCGTGCATCTCTTTGACGAAAGCTCCACCGATCAAGATCCCTTGGACTTTTGCATCGATCTTCTCATCGGAAAATCCGACAAATTTGCACGGGTGTTTTGCAGCAAAGTCTTTGTAGACACTCTCTTCGACAGTTTGAGCTTCTTTGACATGGGCAGCTTTTGATTTTTCACGAGCTTGTTCTTCTAAGAGTTGATATGCATCGAGATTGACATTGAGGTGAGAATCTTTCGCAATGAGCATGATCTCCTCGAGAGGAAGCCCGTAGGTGTCTTTGAGTTTGAAAGCTTCTTCACCGGTGATCTCTTTGTGGGGACGTGCCTTAGCATCGGAAATCACGGCGCTTAAAATATTTCCGCCGCGTTTGAGAGTGCGCAGAAAGGATTCTTCTTCGAGAGTAAGGATTTCAGCAATCCGATTCTCAGAAGCTTTTAGCTCAGGATAATCTGCTCCCATGAGATCGACTAACCGAGGAAGGAGTTTAGCTAAGAACGGATCTTGGATGCCGACCATTCTTCCATAGCGGACAGCGCGCCTGAGCAGTTTTCTTAAAACATAACCGCGTTCGACATTGCTGGGCTGGGCGCCGTCGGCAATGGCAAAGGAGAGCGATCGGATGTGGTCGGCAATGACGTGGAAGGCAGGCGCCATTTCTTGATCATTCAGGTGGTATTTTTTGCCGGAGATTTTTTCGACCTCCATGATCAGACTATGCAGAATGTCGGTGGCAAAGACATTGTCAACGCCCATTTTTAAGGCGACAACGCGTTCTAAGCCGCTGCCGGTATCGATCGATTGTTTAGGAAGGGGTGTCATTTTGCCGGAAGCGTCCCTATTAAATTGCATGAAGACGAGATTCCAGAATTCAATGTACCTTTCTCCGGCGGTATCGTCCTTGACGGAGGCGGCAGTGCCATATTTAGGGCCGCGGTCGTAGTAGAGTTCAGAACAGGGGCCGCAAGGACCGGTATCACCCATGGCCCAGAAGTTGTCTTTTTCATCCATCCGGACGATGCGGGAAGCCGGGACGATTTTCTTCCAGAGTTCGGCAGATTCGTCGTCTTCACGAAAGACGGTGATCCAGATTTTATCCGGATCGAATTGGTAGATCTTTGTGGAGACTTCCCAAGCGTAAGCAATCGCTTTTTCTTTAAAATAGTCTCCAAAAGAAAAATTGCCGAGCATTTCAAAAAAAGTGAGATGGCGGCTAGTGTGGCCGACATTATCGAGATCGTTATGCTTGCCGCCCACGCGGATACATTTTTGAGAGGTTGCCGCTGTTTTGTAATCCCGGACGGTTTTGCCAAGGAAGACATCTTTGAACTGGTTCATTCCGGCGTTTGTAAACAAAAGAGTTGGGTCGTCATGCGGAACAACAGAAGACGATGGGATAACTCGGTGGTGGTGGTCTTTAAAATATTTTAAGAAGTTGCGGCGGATCTCTTGCGATAACATAAATTTCTCTCTAAAAGGTTGCTAACCTCAATTTTGGGTTCGATTCGCTCGCTGCCATGGAGAGTTTTGGCGAATTGCTCTCTTTTTTGCCTCATGAATAGAACCTTCGGCTATGCATTTCGGCAAAAAAGAGAGCAACTCGCTCAAAATCTCCTATGGCAACGAGGAAAACGAGCCCAAAACTGAGGTTATTAGCATACCAGGCTCTGTTGACGTCCTCCTTTCCCTAAAGGAAGAGGATTCCTACGGCCTCAGTCTTAATTATCGACCGATAGCTTCGGTGGGTTCTTCCCCTGAGTTAGCCTTAGAGAGCTTTACGGTTAGTTCCGACCCATGCTCTTTTGGTCTTATAGTCTCATGTCTGAGAAGCGTTACTTCCGGTCCATCCGACCGTAGATCTTTTCGACACGAAGTATTATACGAAATTTGTAAATATGGACAATGTGAAAAAAGATTTAGAGAGGCATGCTAACCCCGTCCTAAAGAACGAGGTTTGCGCATGTCCAATGGATCAACCACTATTAAAACTCAGTCCATTTTTCTCAATAGGAGAAAAGAAACATCTTTTATATGATGTTCGGACAGATTGTGGTGCACGCGATATACAGAGGGATGGGGAGATGGAGACAGAATTAAAAAAAACAGTTAAACAAAATAGCCAACTAGAGAGGATGAGTATATGGCAAAGAAAAGAAAACCGTCCCATCCTGGAGAAATTTTAGATGAGCTTTATATTAAGCCGCTCCAACTGAATCTGCAAAGGTTAGCAGATCGTTTGGGTATTGCAAGAAACACGCTTTTTAAAATCCGCGCTGGTGAAGCAAGCGTTACTCCAGCTATCGCTCTTTCTCTTGCTGATGCTTTTGATACCACCCCACAGCTCTGGCTTAACTTGCAGATTAACTACGATCTTTGGGTTGAAGAAAATGAGCATGAACATGTGAAGCCTATTTTCAAAAATGGCGCATTTTTGAGAATTAAGCAGAACCTCCCTCTCACAAGACTCTCTTTTGCTTAAGAGGAATCCTTACATACTGAACGCGACTCACCTCCCCTTCGGAGAAGATATTTTTTAGGTTCATTTTCTCAGTAGGAGAAAAGAAACTTCTTTTATATGATGTCCGAACCGATCGTGGTATACAAAGGGATGGCAATGGACACAGAATTAAAAAAACAGTTAAGCAAAATAGCCAATACGATCCGAGAGCTTTCCATGGAAGCAGTCCAAAAGGCTAACTCGGGCCATCCGGGCCTACCGATGGGATGCGCGGAATTTGGCGCGTATCTGTATGGCTGTCTATTAAGACATAACCCCATCCATTCGAAATGGCTGAACCGCGATCGATTTGTTCTTTCTGCTGGCCATGGATCGATGCTGCTTTATTCCTGCCTTCATTTGGCCGGATTTAAAATCTCTATGGAAGACATCAAGCAATTCCGTCAGCTCAAATCAGTGACGCCCGGTCATCCGGAATTTCATATCACTGACGGGGTAGAGGCGACAACAGGACCTTTAGGGCAAGGCGTTGCCAATGCCGTTGGACAGGCCTTGGGTTTAAAAATCCTAGCGACTAAATTCAACACAGATAAATTCACTCTCTTTAACAGTAAAGTCTACTGCTTAGCAGGAGACGGCTGCATTATGGAAGGGATCTCTTCCGAAGCCTCTTCTCTAGCAGGGCACTTGGCTTTGGATAATCTTGTGTTAATTTACGATGCCAATAAAGTGACCTTGGATGGTTTTCTTAATGAATCGTGTTCGGAAGACACCAAGGCGAGATACCGCTCTTACGGGTGGGATGTTTACGATATCGATGGGTATGACTTTGATCAAATGAACCAAGTTTTTACTGAGATCCGCGGGTCACAGAAAAGACCCTGCTTCGTGATGATGCATACGATCATCGGAAAAGGATCCCCCAATAAGGCCGGCACACATAAAGTTCACGGCAGTCCTTTAGGGATGGAAGAAGTCGAAGCGACAAAAAAAGCGTTGGGGCTTCCCGAAGAAAACTTTTTTGTTGGGCCTGGGATTTACGATTTTTTCAAGGAAAAAGCTGAAGAAGGAGCTCAGCGTGAAGCAGCCTGGAACGAGACCTTTAAAAAGTGGAGCAGTGACAATCCGGCCCTTGCAAAAGAGTTTAACCAAATGCAGCAACATGAGCTTCCTGCAGATCTTGAGCAAAAACTCGCTCTCATTGAAATGAAAACGCCGATTGCAAGCCGAACCTCTTCACAACTAGTCTTAGATGTGCTCGGATCTGTGCTTCCTCAACTTTACGGAGGATCGGCAGATCTTTCGGGATCTGATATGACGATGATGAAGAAGTTTCCGCTGATCTCTGCAGGCAATTTTGAAGGCCGTAACATTAAATACGGCGTCCGTGAGTTTGCGATGGCAGCCGCAGCGACCGGCCTTGCCCAGACGCAGATGATCACGCCGTATGTCGGGACATTTTTGACATTTTCCGACTACATGCGCAATGCCGTCCGGCTTAGTGCGCTCTCCCATATTCAGGTGATCTACCAGTTCACGCATGATTCGATTTTCCTTGGCGAAGATGGTCCAACGCACCAGCCGATTGAGCATTTAGCGGCTCTGCGTGCCATCCCAAATCTTCATGTGATCCGTCCTGCAGATAATGGTGAAATGAAGATGGCATGGTTGGCAGCCTTACAATACAAAGGGCCGACGGCTTTAGTTCTGTCGAGACAGGCTCTTCCGGATGTTCCCGGGACGCGTGTTTCCTATGCCCAAGGGATGGCAAGAGGCGCCTATATCATCAAAAAAGAAAAAAAGAAGCCCGATTTTACGCTTTTTGCCACAGGTTCAGAAGTCTCCTTAGCATTTGATGTGGCAACAGCCTTGGAAAAACAAGGCAAATCTGTGCGTGTGGTCTCTATGCCGTGCTGGGAGCTTTTCTGGAAACAAGATGAAGCCTATAGAGAATCTGTTGTCGGCGGCAATTTAGGACAACGTGTCAGTATCGAGGCTGGCGTCAGCTTCGGATGGCATCAATGGATTGGCCATGAGGGGATTGCCATTAGCATTGAAACTTTTGGAGAATCGGCTCCTCAAGCAGAGCTCGCTGCAGAATTTGGTTTCACTGTCGATGCGATTTTAGCTAAGCTTCTCTCATGAACGATTTGCTCTTAAGAGCTTTTAAATGCGAGATTGTGCCACGGCCGCCCATCTGGCTGCATCGCCAAGCCGGCCGTTTTCTTCCTCAGTACCGTGCGATCCGTGCAAACCACTCTTTTCGTACCCTTGTAGGAACTCCCTCTCTTGCTGCGCAGATCACCAAGCTTCCCATCGATCTTCTCGGCATGGATGCTGCCATTTTATTTTCCGATATTTTGGTGATTGCAGAGGTGTTTGGTTTTACTTTTGATTTTTCCGATGGCAAGGGGATCCGTTTAAAAGAACCTGAGCAAGAGATCAGGCGGGATGTGCATGAAGCGGTCTCTTATGTCTCAGAAACCATAAAGCTGCTGAAAAAAGAACTGAAAGTGCCTCTGATCGGATTTTGCGGAGGACCTTATACCGTTTCTACCTACATGAATAGAACGTCTCCTGAATGGCTAGAAAAAATCACAGAAGCGACTATCGATTATCTCCGCATGCAAATCGAAGCGGGTATCGATGCAGTCCAGATTTTTGATTCATGGGCGGGAAAGTTAGAACCTTTGGATTTTCAGACGCTCTCGCTTCCTTATCTGAAAAAGATTGTCGATGCCATTAAGCTGACAGGGATCCCCATCACACTCTTTGGCCGGGGATTCACGCGCTATGTCAAAGAGCTTGTTTCACTCGAACCGACCGCGCTCGCGTTCGATTGGGAAAAAGAGATGTCAGATCTGAGAAGAGAAGTTCCTGCGCATATTGCCATTCAGGGGAATCTTAATCCGGAGATTTTGCAAGGGCCGCTCGAGGCTTTGCAAGAGAAGACTCAATCTATCCTCAACTCGATGAAAGGGGAAAGGGGATTCATTTTCAATTTAGGTCATGGAGTCATTCCTGAGACCCCTGTTGAAAACGTTCGCTGGCTAGTCGACTATCTCCAAGGATTACCATTTAACTAAAGGGGGCATTGAGCAGAGGATTGCATCGGGGTTGCCTCCGGATAAAAATCCAAACTTAGTTCCGCGGTCATAGAGGAGGTTGAACTCGACGTAGTGCGCGCGGGTCTCTAACTGTTTATCTTTATCGGTGCAGGTATAAGGCTGGTTGATGCGGCGGTGGTAGATCGGAAGGATTGCCGGAATAAAGCTGTGGGCAATGGCTTTCCATAGTGCCAGATCGTTCTGAAAATCGCCTGTATTTAGGTGGTCAAAGAAAAGGCCTCCGACCCCGCGTTCTTTTTGACGATGGGGAATGAAAAAATAGTCTCTCGCAGCAGCAGAGAGCTTTGGATAGAGCTTGGGATCGAATGGATCGAGAGTCTCTTGCGCTGCTCTGTGGAAGTGGTGCGTATCTTCTTCATACGGAAATCCCATCGGAGTCAAATCGTAGCCCCCTCCGAACCAATGCCCTTTCTCTGTTTCGATATAACGGACATTCATATGGACAGTCGGTGCATGAGGATTCTGCATATGAGTGATGAGGCTGACGCCGGTTGCAAAGAAGGCTCCGCTACCGTCTTCCATCGGAAATTTAGGCCCTGAAATTCCGGACCAGTTGACAGCGGCTTTTTCAAAAATTGAGCCTCGCAGGAGACTGATCTCCCCGCCGCCGCCACTTTTATAGTTCCAAGAGGTTCTTTCAAAGCGAGCATATGGCTCTAAGATCTCGAAGGCGTCAATAATCTCTTCGCGGAGCTGTTTTAAAAATTGAGTAATTTCTTCTTTTTGACTCATACTCTTCAATATTATGCAGAAGAAGCGAATATTAATCTTGGGTGGCGGCATTTCCGGCCTTACTGTAGCGTATTATTTAGCTAAACGGCAAAGACTTTTTGATATTCATCTTATTGAAAAAAGCGAGCGGCTGGGCGGATGGATCGATTCAGATCAGTCAACGCGATTTTTCTTTGAAAAAGGGCCCAGAGTTTTTCGGGGGTCGAAATCGAAAGAGTTTTTAGGCCTTGCGGCTGAAATTGGCATGGATAAGGAAATAATCCCGTGCAATCCCGATGCCAAAAGCCATTTTATCTGGAGTGGAGGAAAGCTTCGAAAAGCGCCTCTTCTTTCGTGGGGACTGATCAAAGGCGCTTTGAGAGAGCTTAGTGTCAAACCTAAGTTGGAAGATGAATCGGTCTGGGATTTTGCTTGCAGACGTTTTAATTCTCAGGTTGCTCAAGATGTATTTGATCCGATGGTGACGGGCATTTACGGCGGCAGTGCAAAAGAGATCTCAATCAAGCTTGGACTGCCCACCTTTAAAGCCTTGGAAAAAAAATATGGCTCTGTCATCAAAGGGCTCTTAAAATCGCCGCGCTTTGATGGCCCTTGTCTGTTTAGTTTTCAGCGAGGGATGAAGAGCTTTATCAAAAAGTTAGAAGAGATGACACCGGTTCAATTCCACACAGGCGAGGAGGTGACTGCGATTAAGCACAGCCAGGTCACGACTTCAAAGGGAAGCTACGAAGCAGATTATATCTTCAGCGCGCTTCCTTCGCATTTGATTGGAAGATTGTTACTGCCTCAGCTACTTCAGATTCCTCTCCATGGGACGACGCTGGTACATGTCGGATATCACAAGAATGTTCTCCACAAGAGCGGGTTTGGGTATCTCGTTTCATCCAAAGAAAACGACGATGTGCTCGGAGTGGTGTTTGATTCCAATGCTTTTACCCAATTTAACCGCTGCGAAAACGAAACACGACTGACGGTGATGCTCAAAAAAGACGATCTCTCGGATGCAGAAGCCAGAGATTTGGCTTTAAAAGGATTAAAAAACCATCTGAAAATCAAAGACCACCCCGATGTTTCACTTGTACTGAGAGCTCCGAAGGTTTTTCCCCAACTTAGGCTAGGACATGAAAAAATCCTGGATGAAGTCGAAGCCATCAGAAAAGAAAAATACCCACAGCTGAGACTTGTGGGCAACTATTTTTATGGGGTAGGAGTCAATGATTGCATTGCGAGAGCTAAATCGGTCTCCGACATTTTTTTAAGCGAAACGGTCAGCTGATCGAGATCGTCGGGCGTATGGAGCGCTGTCATCGCAATGTAAAGGGTATTTCCAACAGGAGGCGCTAAATAGATTTGATCGTCGGATAGAAATTGTCTGACTTGACTCGCCTCTTTGGCAGATTTAAATTCCAAGATAGCTTTGGGAGATTTAATCATTTTTGCCGGAAGATCTTTCATGAGTTTTTGCAGCCATCGGCAATTTTTTACTAAGGTTTCTCTTTCTTGGTCCATCTCGGGGATGAAGCTGAAGGCGCTATCAAGAGCGCCAATGGTAGGGAAGCTAAGTGGTTGGGAAGAGTTGAGGGAGCTAACGGTTTTCTTGGATCCGGCAATGAATGCCCCGCTGCATCCGGCGCCGTTCGAAAGTGATCCGCAGATCAGATCAAAACCCGATTGATGCGCGGCAGCTCCAAAGCCATTTTCTCCTGCAATCCCGAACATGAAGCTGTCATCAATGCAGAGAAGGCCCGATTTCTTTTTGGGGATGTCATGAGTTTCTGAAGAGACAATGGTTGCTTTGAGGTTTGTTAAGATTTCTAAAGCTTCGTTATAAGAAGGCAGCAGAATGGTAGCTTCAGTTCCGAGAAACTGGGCAAGTTTGCTCTCAAGTTGTTGTTGAGGAGCAGATCCCAGTGGAGAAACAGGAAGCCCAACGCCGTACTTCAACGTGTATTTAATGGCGGCCTTCTTGACCTCGGGATGTTGTGCCAGTCCTAAGAAATCGCAGGAAGAAAAATCGAGGCATTTTTTGCCTTGAGTGGTGATATACGGTCCATCCGCCGGGGAAACAAATTCCATAACTACCTCGCCAAAGGTGATCAGTTTAATGGAAAAAAATTATTTGTAAACCTTATACCGCGATCGGCTGAAAAAGTGCCTTTTGGACTGATGCGAAAGCTCCCGCGGTTAGACGATCGTAAAGCTAGCTGTGTTAAATTAATACAGCGCTATAGTTTATATGATTTTTTTGTTGCAAAATTTTAATTTGTCCAAAGAGTAGACTTTCTGCATATTCGACTCATTCGAGAATAAATGCCCTTGCAAGGACTGGTTTGTTTAAGAGTATGAGTATAGGGAGAAAACAAGATCAGTAGGATCGCAAGCGGCAGGATGGGTAAGATGATATATGAAGATATCACAGAGAAAATCTTAAATTGCTGTTTCGAGGTAATAAATACCCTAGGTGTCGGATTTTTGGAGACTGTTTACAAAAACGCATTGCTAATTGCGATGATAGATAAAGATCTAAAAGTAACGAGTGATCGAGGATTTGAAGTGGCTTTTCGTGGTAGGAAAATAGGGATATTTGTTCCTGACTTAATTGTTGAAGATCTGGAAGGAAAAAATTGGAGTATAAAAGAATGTACCATCCTACCTATCCTGTCGCTTGCGATCGTGCTGATCCTGTTTCTTTTTAAGGAAATGATTTGTTTAGAATCATAGTCAAGTCTAAAAAAATCCTATAAACTATAGAGCTGTATTAAATTAATACAGCGCGCTTTACGATCGTCTAACCGCGGGAGCTTTCGCATCAGTCCAAAAGGCACTTTTTCAGCCGATCGCGGTATAACTTTGGGTTTAAATTCTTTAGAGAAAGCAAGGTTTTCGAGGGATTTTTTCATTTTTTTGCGCAAAGAATAGTCGGAATGCCTATTCTCAAGCAAAAAAATGCAAAAAGCACCGAAAAAGTTGCTTTTTCTAAAGAATTTAAACCCAAAGTTAAGGTTTGTAAAGAAGTGGGTGAAAGTTCGTGTTTAAATGATCGCCAAAAACATAACCCAACTTCTTTAAGAAGTGAAGGTTGAGATCATTTTTTTCACTCACATAAAGAGCTTTAGCCGACGCATAACCGAGCATTAAAAAGCTCCGTTTAGGTTCTTGGAAAAACATTTCCCACGGCACGATTAAGCTTGGAGCCATTAAAACGGCATTCTCTCGTTTTTTCGGCAGTAGTGAAAGCGGATCGGCATCGCCCCAATCTCCCAGGAGACGGATTAAGACAACGCCGGCCAGCGGCTGGATGCAGCTTTTTTGCTGCAGGCTAGCAGGGAGCTGGTTGGGAAAACCAGGACGTGTTGTAGACCGGAGGGCTTGATCAAATCCCAAACATAAGGTGTTTTGCTGAAAAAGCTGGGCGGTGAGCTGAGCCAGGCCTCGATTACAGATGAACTGCTGCAAAACGGGATCATCTCGCCACACATCTCTTCCGGCATGAAAAAGTTCCGGGCAGGATTGGGTATCGATCAGCTGCTTTGTTCGTTTGGCTAAAACAGTATCGACATGGCTGGCTACTTTTGCAATCTCTTCCAAAGAAAAAACATCTTCAAACTCAATAAATTTCTGTTTTTCCAAGACTTTTCTGTGGTCGCCTGTTACTTTAAAGCGCATAACCGATCCAGTGCGAGTTTTGCAAGGTCCGATGTCGTAAAAGTCGAAAGACGGATATACCCTTCCCCATGCTGGCCAAAGCCTCTTCCTGGAATGGAGATCAGCTGGCACTTCTCTAAGATCTCATCGAAAAATTCCCAGGAGGTTTTTCCGGAGGGAGCCTTCCACCAGATATAGGGAGCGTCCTTGCCGCCTACACAAGAAAAGCCTAATTGATTAAGGCCCGTGCTTAAGATTTTTCCTTGCTCAAGATAGTGCTGAACTTGCGCCTTCGTTTCTTTGAGTCCTTGCGGAGAGAGAGAGGCCTGTGCGGCCCTTTGAATTGGATATGAAACACCATTATATTTGATTGATTGCCGCTTCAGCCAGAGTTTGTTCATCAAGCCATTTTCTAGGGCTTTTGGGACGACAGTGTAGGCACAGCGCAAGGCTGTAAATCCCGACGATTTTGAAAAGCTTCTGAATTCGATGGCGACATCTTTCGCTCCTTCGATTTCGTAAATAGAGCGTGGAACCTCCGGAGAAGTGACAAACGCTTCATACGCATTATCTAACAAGAGAATGGCCTTTTCTCGTTTAGCGTAATCGACCCACGCTTTGAGCTGGGCGCGTGTCATCGCAACGCCAGTTGGATTGTTGGGAGAGCAGAGATAAATCACATCCAAATGCTCATGCGGAGGTACTGGGCAGAAGCCATTTTCTTCCGTGCAGGGGAGGAGAGTGACTTTTGAAAGCCGTCCGCCGATGATCGCGCTATCTAAATAGGCAGGATAGGTCGGATCAGGAATTCCAATCTTATTCTTGGAGCTGAAAAGCTCTTGGATGTTCGTAGAGTCGCCATTTGTTCCTTCCGAGATGAAAATTTCATCAGGGTCGATCATTCCGGCATAACTAACAGTGCTGATGGCTTCTTTTAAAAAAGAGTACCCTTCGCTTGGGCCGTAGCCGCGCATACCGGATTTTGTCGTCATCTCCTGCGTTGCATCGCAGATGGCTTTGGCAACAGAGGGAACAAGCGGCAGCGCAATATCGCCAACACCGAGGTTGACGACGGAGAGGTGAGGGTGTTTTTCTCGAGCCTCAGCGAGCTTTCTCTCGATGATAGGAAAGACATACTCCCTTTTTAGCTTTTTAAAATGCGTATTTAGTCGTACCATTTGACTTTAGTTCCCTTTGAATCCATAATAATATCCTATGAAAGATTTAAAACCCCAACTTTCTGAGGCCGAAGACCGTCTTGGATATCACTTTAAGAACAAAAAATTACTTGAGCAAGCCTTTATCCACCGGTCGTATTATAACGAGCACCGAGAGTATGTCCAAGAACATAATGAACGTCTTGAGTTTTTAGGAGACTCAATTTTAGGACTTTTAATCTCAGACTATCTCTATCACCATTTGCCGACAGAGGCCGAAGGGGAGCTCTCCCGTCTGAGGGCCCATCTGGTTGAAGCCAGCAGCTGTGCAAAATTTTTATTCAAACTCGGCCTGGCGCCGTTCGTCCTCCTCGGAAAAGGGGAGCGCATGAATGAAGGACGCGGTAGAGAGACGATCCTTGCAGATCTTTTTGAAGCTCTTTTGGGAGCGATCTATCTCGATGGCGGCATCATTGAGGTCAAAAAATTGTTTTGGAAACATTTCGAAAAGGAGATTCAGGGGATCTTAGAACATCCTGCCCGGAACTGGAAAGCTGAGCTTCAAGATTACTCTCAGAAAAAATTCCAGACGCCACCTGCGTATAAAGTCATTAGCGAAACTGGCCCTGACCATAGCAAGATTTTCCTTGTCGCCGCTTTCTTAGGTGATGTAGAAGCAGGACGAGGAACAGGCTCTTCCAAAAAAGAGGCTGAACAAGCCGCTGCGCAAGATGCCATAGGAAAACTCTCTCATGGGTAAAACCAAACTCTTTTGGAATTGCGGGGAGTGCGGACACCGGCAAAACAAATGGTCAGGAAGCTGCTCGGCATGCCAAAAATGGAATACGTTTGTTCAAGAAACCGAAGTGAAGAGTATTGAAAGATACGCCGCTCCTGTCGTGGCGCAGCCTGTTCGCCTTGATCAAGTCCAAAGCCAAGAATCTAAGCGTTATCCCACAGGACTTTCTCAATGCGACCGACTACTGGGCGGAGGCTTAGTTGTCGGATCGCTCAGTTTGATTGCGGGAGATCCCGGTATTGGTAAATCGACGCTGATGCTCCATCTTGCGTTTAACTTGGCCGAGATTGGTCTCACTGTTCTTTATGTCTGCGGGGAAGAGTCTGTTGATCAAACCGCTCTTCGAGCACGCCGTTTGAAAATCGTTTCTCCTAAGCTCTATTTTTATAGCGAAACGAATTTCGAGCAGATCCAATCCCACATCGAAAAGCTCAAACCGCAGGTCCTCATCATTGACTCCGTCCAAATCCTCTACAAGAGTGAAATTCCCTCTGCTCCCGGCTCCGTCACCCAAGTCAGAGAACTTGCGACATCGTTCATGCATCTAGCAAAGAAAATGAGCATCTCAACGTTTCTCATTGGCCATGTCACCAAATCGGGAGAGATTGCAGGCCCTCGTGTTTTAGAGCATATCGTCGATACCGTTTTGGAATTTGAAGGCGACCGCCAGCATGGCTATCGCATTTTGCGGGCAGTGAAAAATCGTTTCGGCCCGACCGATGATATTGTTCTTTTTCAAATGCAAAATGAGGGGCTCAAAGAAGTTGAAAACCCTTCGCAGGCCTTCTTGGAAGAACGCGTCCGAGAATCGGTTGGTTCTGTCATTGTGCCGACTGTCGAAGGAAGTCGTCCGCTGCTCGTTGAAATCCAAGCGCTAGTTGCCGCGACGGCTTTTGTTACACCTGCTCGCCGCTCGACCGGCATCGATCCGAATCGTCTTGCACTTTTACTGGCGGTTTTAGAGAAACGGATGGGATACACGCTTTACCGTAACGATGTCTATGTCGCAGTGACCGGCGGGATCAAAATCTTAGAGCCCGCCATTGATCTCGGCATTCTGATGGCCATTGCCTCGTCTTTTGCCAACCGATCGATTGATTCCGACACAGCTGTGATGGGAGAAGTAGGCCTTGGCGGGGAAGTGCGTAGCATCGGTCGTATGGAACTCCGTCTAAAAGAAGCCATCCATATGGGATTTACGCGGTGTGTTCTTCCAAAAAGAAATCTCAAGGGCCTTTCAATCAAAGGGGTTGCCTTGATCGGAGTCGAGAGAGTTGAAGATGCCATCCGAGAACTCCTTTGATACTATCACTGTTGGTGCTCGCGGCTCGATACTTTCAGAGGCGCAAGTTTGGGAAGTCCATCGTGAACTGTTGAATCATCATCCGCAGATCCAATTTCAGCCGACTTGGATTGAGACAACGGGGGATAAAGATAAGAAAACCTCACTCCGCACTCTTGATAAGACCGATTTTTTTACCCGTGAAGTCGATCAATTGCAATTGCAGGGCCATTTCCGGATCTCGATCCATTCTGCCAAAGATCTCCCCGAGCCGCTGGCTCCCGGTCTTAAAATCGTTGCACTGACCCGCGGTGTTGATTCATCCGATGTCTTGGTCTATAACCATGAGCTCCCTCAGAATGCCCTCATCGCAACCTCTTCGCTTCGACGGCAGCAGAATCTTCGAGAGTGGAAAAAGGGATTTCGCTTTGCAGATATTCGAGGAACAATTCAAGAGAGACTTGCGATCTTGGATAGTGGACAAATCGATGGAGTTGTGATTGCAGAAGCCGCGCTCATCCGTTTAGGGCTGATGCACCGGCGCCGCATGTCGATCCCCGGCTTGGCAGCGCCGCTGCAAGGCCGGCTCGCGGTGATTGCTCTCGAATCTGACCACGAGATGCAGGAACTTTTCAGATGCATTCATCATGAGATTTGATTATATCTAAGAAATGCGACTCTACCTTGGAACAGATCCGGAAAACTGTGACCTAAAAGATCTTATCCATTATCCGATCATTAAAACGGTCCCATTGCAAATTTCTCCTCATATCTGGGAAGATTTTGCCGACTACACGCATATTCTTTTTACCAGTAAAAATGCCGTGCAGATTCTTTTGGCTCAGTTTCATCAAGATAAGTTCAAGAACAAACGACTGATTGCGATTGGAAAAAGCACCGCTGCAAAGCTTGCTCAAGAAGGCCTTGCATCTCATCTCGTTTCTCAAAATGAATCACAAGAAGGGGTGATTGAGCTTCTAAAACACCAAGATCTCCATGATGCCTACGTTTTTTATCCCAGATCATCGCTGGCGCGTAAAAAACTCGAGCACTATCTGGGCAGCAGGGGAATTCGGCATCAGATCTGCGATCTCTACGAGACGGTTTTTCAAAAACCGGAACCTTTTCCCGATTTTGCAACGATCGATGAGATCATTTTCACAAGTCCTTCCACAGTGAAGGGCTTCGTTGCTGCCTTTGGAACTATTCCTCACGATAAAAAACTGACTTGCATTGGTCCGATTACTGAAGACGAACTCAAAAAATCACTTAAAATATTTTTGTGACTAAGACTCAAAATGAGGGTCTTTCTCCCAGGGAAATTGCATGATAAACCTCTTGACATGATGTATTCACAGAGAAAAACAGGATGGACAGGATAAAAATGAGACCATCCTGCAAATCCTGCCCGATCTTCCCGCGAAGCGGATCCTGTTTCTCTTCGCGAGCTATTTATCATGCAATTTCCCTGGTCTTTCTCCTCCGATTTTCTTAGATATTTTTAAACATATCGAGAAGTGTACTTGTCAATCAACACCGTTCAAAAAAATCTATGCAAAACTATGCAGCTTCACATTGATACGTCAGGCGAACAGCAGTTCTGACGATTCACGTGCTGGGGTCTCACCAACAACATCCGAAATAGGTTCTGTCTCAAAAGCTGGTTTTACTGAGCTTTTGGATCGGCCCTTTGTATTTGGGGCCGTCCGGAAGTGCGCTGCAAGCGCCGTTCGTAATTTCTTACTTATGCGACTCCAGAGTGACCATACATGCTTGTTTCGATTCCTTACAGGTAGAGACAAGGTGACATGGCCATCTTTCCCATCGGGTATTTCACTGAGGGTTGAAGGCACTTTTTCAGAATAACGTAAATATCTGCGGCCAATAACGAGGGCCGCGGCTGAATGTATGGATAACCCGTATCTTGCTGCGTATGTAATACGTCCAATGACAGATGTATAAGCGGGATTAACCTGTTTGAAAAAAACTCCTTTTTTTGAACATCGGGACTTCAGATGAGCAATTATTGATCCATAAGCAAAGGAAGAGAGCATTCGAGCATAAGCTCGATGGCTCTCTTTCATGCTGGACTTCTTTTTTTGGAAGTCGAGTTCTTCAAAAATCAGAGGTTTATGACTAGTGTCTGCGAAAGCTATAGCTAATGCTGCTGCATCGCCAATGATAGCTCTTGCTTCATTAGAACTTTTCCCGTAGGTGTTGCAGGGAATGGTTTTTGTAGAGATGGGGTTTCCAAATCGATCGGTTTCTGTGAGGGCAAGATGGTCGGCATTGATATCAAGTCCAATGACGCCAATATTTTGTTTTGAAGTGCAAACTGCTGGTTTAATATCAAAGCTTGCAAAGACGCGCCAACCTTTTTCATCGAGCTTAAATCTCCAGGAAATTGCCTGGGTCGTTTCGTTTTTTAATAATGACTGGAGCTCTTCTTTTCCGTACTTAAACGCAATGCCTGGGATCAGGAGGTATTTACCGTATTTTTCTAGGGCTTTAGGAAGTCGGAGACGGAGCGTTATGGTTTGATCAGGCTGCAATATGGCTGTACATGTTTGATTCCCAGCGGTTTCATCACGAGAACCTAGGAAAAAAAGTTCTCTGTTACGGGCTTTTTCCCAATCTTGGAGCCATTTTTCATGGGAGGAGTAGCCATTTTCCACTGGATTGAACTGCGCGTGGAATAGTTTCTTGCCTCCAAAGCAGCAGCGGATATTTCCTTGTTTATGATCTTCGTTTAGTTGGGAAAGTTGTTGCTCTAGGTTAAATAATCTTCGTTTCTTTTGATGAATGATCTTAGGATCGGCTTTTGTTTTTATGAGTCTTTTAATTGTTTTTGTCAGTGAAGCGAGTCTGTTTTTGATATTGGAAATTCGGATTGTGAGTTGCTTTTTGATGGAGGCTCTCTTGCCTTCAACAAGGACGCGAAGAGAGTTGAACTGTCTGGCTGTGATGTCATAGGCTGCAAGGTAGTCGTTTTTAAGTTTTCCTGGGCTTTTACCTGCTGCAATATCGGCAAATAATCGATGTTCAAGATGCGAAAACAAATGGGCGCAAGTCGCTAGGACTTCATCTGAAAGCGGGTTGTATGGAATCCGGGTTTCAATGGTTCGGATATTTTCCATCTGGCTTTCTAAAGTTTTTCTGCTGCTTCTTTTAATGCATCAAGGAGTTTTTTGTTTTTTCTGCTCCTGGCTCCATAGAGCCTTGCTGAGAATACGGTGATTATTTCAAGAACATCTTGCACGAGGTCATCTTCGAATGTCGTGGTTTCTGTTTTGTTAATGATGACGACTTCAATGCCAAATTGTTCGCATAGTGAAAAGATTAATTCAGCGCCGAATCGAAGTAAACGATCTTTATGAGTCAGAACGAGTCGATCGACTCGGTTAAGGCAAATAGCTCGGACTAAATTTCGAAGACCTCGTTTATTATAGTTAAGCCCTGATCCCAAATCTTCGATGACTTCACAGGTCCATCCATTTGCTGCGCAAAAGGATTCTAAAACCTGAGTTTGACGATTGAGATATCCTTTTTGATCGTGGCTTGAAACTCTGGCGTAGGCAATGGTTTTTTTTGTAAATGGCTCTTTCCTTGGAGAAGCTCCTAAAAGCGAAGAGAGGTTATAACGACGGTGGCCATGGGTTGTTCGCTCCGCGGTAATTTTACCGGATTTTTCCCATCTTCGAAGGGTATCGCGAGAGACTCCGAGTTCTTCTGCAGCCTTTCCAATACTTATTTTCATGAGAGTAAATATATGCATTTGTGCATATATTTAACTAGAAATAAATAGAATTTATTGAGCTGCCATAAACCCTAATCATTGTCTGATAGTTTGTATGATATTTTGCAGCTTCATTTTTAAAAAAAATCTATGCTTGACTTCGTTAAAGATATAGTAGTTTTCTTTGTTTCTTCTTTTAAAACTAAATCTTTTGGTTTGGGCAAAAAATCATCCACGATTTTAATTTTGCCAATAGGCTCGCTTGTATATTTAGCTTTGCGCTTTTTCATAAATTTTCCTCCCTTTTCTCCAGTAACCTGCACCAAAAATACGAATAGCTTGACCTTTGTAAACAAAACGTACTGTCATAACCATACCATGCACCGTTCCATGAAGAATGGCAATTGCAAAGGAAAGGGCTGAAGGAATTCGCCCTCGCTTTGCTTGAAGACGAAGCCTTAACAAAGAAAAAGCAAGAATAGCTTGCATACAGTCACTAATGGACAACATTATAGGCTTGAAGGGGGCTTATCTAGCAATTCTTGAGCAGAAAAAGTAAAAGAGGGGCCATAATAACACCCTGTTCTTTGCTGGGCTGTTTGGGCTGCCTTGCGTCGGTTTTTTTTCTGGACTTCAAGGTCGTGTTCGTTGGCTCGATAGGTTGACATCTTTACATTCAACTCGTCAATGAGGCTAATTTGTGATTTGTTGGGTAAGGCGTGCACGATCTTTTCCATTGCAAGGTACTGGCATCCGTTTGCATAAAAGTGGGGCAGAATCCAGAAATTGGTGAATTCAGTGTCAATGATGTAAATACCATCGTGAGCTATGATGAGGTTGGACCATTGGATGTCGCCAAACCCCGCTGCGTCGAAAAGGGTGATTAATTCAGAAACTTCTTCTACGGTGACTTTTCTGTCAGCTTCTTTGATTTTTTCTGCATAAACAATCAGATCAGTTTCTGAGGAAGGGGTGATGCTGAGGTTTTCCTCGACTCGTAGCTTGACGTTTTTATGATCGTCAATCACGACAATTTTTTTAGGGACTTTAACATGCTTCAGTCTAAGCTCACGGGCTTTATTTTCAAGATAGTCCCTTCCGAGAATACGGTCTATCTCGGAGTTTTTTTTGACGTAATTCTCTTTCGATAGGTGCTTAAACTCCGACTTGGACAGCAAGAGTTTTTGTGAGCGCAGATGAGATAAAAATCGTTGAAGCGTTTCGTGCATTTCAAGTGCGTCCATATTAAATCCAAAAATGGAGGGCCCTTCGGGCTTTAAAAGCTCCTCTTTTCTATCAAACTGAAGGCTTCTCATGAGATGTATAGTCTGTAAATGTGAGTAGATGTTGCCGATTTGCCAGACTAGAGCTTGATCTTGCTGGGACAGGATTTGCAAGTCTGCAAGGCTGATCTCGCCTTCAGAAAAGGCGATTTTTTTAAATAAAAGCTCACGAGGTAGCAAAAGGATGTTTTGTTTCTCCATTGTGGCAAACAGTAGAGCAGCGCCCTCTTTATTATTTGTCAGAAGAGCCCGTATACAAGGATGCTCCATTTCTTCTTTTCTTTGGATAAGAGAAGGGTTCAGTGCAAGCAACGTCTTGATTGTTTTTTTGTCGCCGGAATAGCAGTCCAAAAGGGTTTGTCTCGTTTCAGGATGTTGATGATGGAGATTGATTGAGATATGTTGCTGCCCTATGATCTGTAGAAGAAGGCGGAATGGGTAATGCTTTAGTTGAAAAATTGCATTGGTCTCAAGTAGATATTGGACAAAATCTTTACAGTTAATGGGACCAGACAGAAGCTCTTTGAGCTTATCATCTTGAATGTCATGCTCATTTTCCAAAATCTTGGTGAGAACCGAAATGGGAGTACTATTTGTCTGAACCCAATCCTGGGTATACGAGGTAAAATTAGATTTCTCCTGAATGGCAATCAGGTGCTTATCCGTAGGGGAGGAATACATGAGAGCGCACTTGGCACCATAACTGTGCAAAATTTTAGCTGGGAAACGGTATGTGGCAACGCCCTCTTCAACAATAATTCCTCTTGAGAATCTAAAGGAGGAAAAGCTTCCTGATTCGATTTTACCGCTAGGAAAAATCCTGCGCCCGCTCCAATTTTCCCAAGAATTGTCCTTAGAAGGTAACTCGACTTCTTCTATGATTCCATTCACGTACGTACGAACAATGATTTCATTTTTTTGTTCTTCGGTTTTTTTAGGAATCAGGTAGAACAGATCCTTCCAGCTTGTCGAGATGATTGCAGTGATAAGCTGCAACCCCTCCAAAAATCTTTTCGCTGCCGCATATTCACGACCATAACCATAACCAGGGAGGTTGATACGTATCTGGATATGGTTATCTGAGATGAATTGGCTCAATTCACAGGCTGTTTGCTCCTGCTGCTCCACCGTGGAAATGGTGACTTTTTTTTCGGAAACTTCAATTGAAAAGGACTGGAAGGGGATTGTTTGAGAAGAGGGAAGTGTTTTTTGACGGATCTGTTCTATGGAATGCGTGCTGACAGTTGGAGGAGGAGTTGTTTGTACGGATTCTAATGATGGAGATATTAAATTGGGCTGAGGTAATGGCGTCTGAATTTGCGCGGGTATTGACGTAGATGATGCTGTGCATACGTCAAAATTAACAGGCTTGAAATTAGAATCGACCCGATTTGCCATAACGTGCTCTTTTTGGGAAAGGGATTATGCCTCACACCTATTGTTATTTCTAGTGATTTCGCGCGCGCGGGTGTAATTAAAACTTTTAATTACACCCCAGGGACGGTTCAGTTTTGAATTGAATTAATCGATTTTGTATCATCAGTTTCTAAAAGGGAGCTTGCCATGACAAAATACGAATTACCCAAAATGCCTTACGATTTTAGTGCTTTAGAGCCGGTGATCTCAGGGCAGATCATGGAGTTGCACTACACCAAACATCATCAAGCCTATGTCAATAACCTCAACGCAGCTTTAGAAAAATATCAAGCTGCCGAACAGAAAAAAGAGATCGCCGAGATGATCGCGCTGGAAGCTGCGATCAGGTTCAATGGTGGAGGGCATGTCAACCACTCGATTTTCTGGACAAATCTAGCGCCTGTTGGTAAAGGCGGGGGAGTGCCTCCTAAAGGAGAGCTTGCAGCAGCCATCAACAAAAATTTTGGATCGCTCGAAAATCTAATTGAAAAACTCAGTACCAAAGCCGTGGCCATCCAAGGCTCTGGATGGTGCTGGCTAGGATATGATAAATCCAAATCAGAACTTGTCATTGCGGTCTGCGCTAATCAGGACCCTTTGAGTATCCAAGGATTCATTCCGTTGCTGGGCATTGATGTCTGGGAGCACGCCTACTACCTTCAGTATAAGAATGTCCGCGCAGACTATGTTAAAAATATTTGGAAAGTAGTTAATTGGGGTAATGTAGAAGAAATGTTTTTAAAAGCCCGTTAAGTAGAATTTTATTGTTAGAACTGATATAATTGAAAGTAAATTCTACACAGTCAAGGCAGGGAAAATTGGCAGCAAATTTTTTACCACTTACTAATCGTTCGTCAGTCCAATCTGGATGTCAAGATATCCTGCGCTCTTTTCAAACACCTGTAAGATGGTCGTATTTAGTACTAGGCCTGATGGGTGCTATTGGCCTAGGATGGGCAGCTCTACAGCTCGGTCGCACACTTTACCAGAAATTTTGCCCTAAGCTCACCCCCTTCAAAGACTATCCGCAGCTTGGTAAAGAAGCGCTTCAGTTTGCTAAACAGTACAAAATGGAGGAGAATGGCATCGTATCAAAAATATACGAAAAAGAACATCAACCAACAAATTTTGAAATTAACCGTTCTGTAACCCTGCTGTGGCAGACTCTTTATCCAGACTTGATAAAAGCAATGCAAAAGTACGCATCCACGGAAAAACCTTGGGAACAGGCAGAAGTCATTATTGCTGCAGATGCTTGTATGAAGGTTGCTTATTCCATCAGTTGCTTAACTTTGGAAGATTTGAAGCCGTTTACAGAAAAAATGGCCATACAAGTAAATTCCTCATATTACACAAACCTAACTCGACAAGACTCTTATCAATGTCGAACTTTTTTTACTTTTTCTTTCATTTATCATACTATCCGGGGAGAATATGTCTGGGCTAAAGTAGATCAAAACGATCCAGACGATCCAGGGGAATTAGTAGATCCCATTTCTCTTGTTCAAGAAGGGTTACGTGATCAAGGGATTAGTGAGTCTCACGCCAAGCTCTTCTATATTTCAGGTCAAGTTCAACACAAGTGGAATCAATTATACAATGACTACTGCGACCGCGTTTATATGTATGTTGAGAGAGAAAATTTGTACAATTCTGATAGCAGATTTGTAAAATGGACCCTCAAAGATATGGGCACTGATACTTTTGTCGGATGGCCCACGAGTTTACCAAATTAATCAGTGCCTATGGAAAATGTATCACACGATCGTTTTCAATTAGAAAGATTTTTAATATAGGAATATATGAAGCTTTTTGCACGAAGTAAACCTAAAATCAGCGTCCAAAGCACGAAAAAAGACGGCTATAGCGGCTGGGTCAAATGTACAGAGTGCAATGAAATGGTCCATGCCAATGATTTGCAGGAAAACAAACATTGCTGTCCTAAATGTGATCACCACTATCGGTTAACCGGTCTCCAACGGATCCAGCTTCTTGCCGATAAAGATTCCTTTATCGAAATGTACACCCAGTTTAAACCCTCCGATCCGTTAGCATTTGTCGATACCGAAGCGTATAAAGATCGGATCAAAAAAGCAGAAAAATCGACAGGACGCGATGAAGCGGCCATCGTCGGCAGCTGCGAAATCAACACGATCACTGTCGCACTTTGCGTTTTAGATTTTAGCTTCATGGCTGGCTCAATGGGGTCTGTGGTGGGTGAAAGACTTACCTCCATGATCGAATATGCCATTGAACATTCTCTGCCGGTTGTGATTGTTTCAGCATCCGGCGGTGCTCGCATGCAAGAATCGATCCTATCCCTGATGCAAATGGCCAAGACATCGGCAGCCCTTGCCAAATTGAGCGAAAAAGGGCTTCCTTATATCTCTGTCCTGACTAATCCAACTACTGGCGGCGTCACGGCTTCGTTTGCTTCGCTGGGAGACATCATTATCGCAGAACCCGATGCCCTGATCGGTTTTGCAGGCCCACGCGTTGTGGAACAGACCATCGGTCAAAAACTTCCTCCCAAAGCCCAAAAATCGGAATTCTTAGTCGAAAAAGGCATGGTTGACTGCATCGTCCGCCGCCATGACCTCAAAGATAAATTGAGCGCATTGATCGGATTCTTCATCGAAAATAAGAGGCATTTTGCAGTCGACCGCTCGATCGATGCGAAATCGTTGGGCAAGCTGCCGCAGAAATTAAAACAACTTCTGGCCCTTTCCGAACAAGAACTCGTTTCCGAAACAATTCCTTAGTTTGGTATATCTATCCCTAAAAAGGATAGGTCATGTCAAAGAATATACCCGTTCCCACGATCGTTGCAGAAGGCGCTCATTTACCCCTTTATGCTTCAGCTCAAGCTGCTGGCGCTGACGTCCGCGCTCATCTGACCCAAGATCTGATATTACAACCTGGCCAAAGCGCTTTGATCCCCACAGGGCTCAAATTCGGCATCCCAGAAGGTTTTGAAATCCAAGTTCGGCCCCGCAGCGGCCTTGCTTTCAAAAACGGGATCACCGTCCTCAACTCTCCTGGCACCATCGACTCCGATTATCGAGGAGAGCTTGGTGTCATTCTCATCAACCACAGTCAGCGGCCGTTCGTCGTCACCGCGGGTATGCGGATCGCCCAAATTGTCATCGCACCGGTTTGCCGGGCAGAGTTTTTCCCAGAAGAAACACTGACTACCACGACGAGAGGCGAGGGCGGATTTGGCCATACCGGTGTTCTCTAAGAAGCTGTCCTAAAAAATCTTAGATGTCAAAAATGGCTAGTTTTGGATAGACTTGCGACAAGACCAAAAGATGCCTCAAAAGGAATAACCATGACTGTGGTCCAAGAAAGCTGGAACTTCAATGGTCGAAAAAGGGGATTTAAAGGACTTTTCGATCCTAAAAAGCTTCTTCGATTCCTGCGTCAATTTTTCAAAAAGGACGGACAGATGTCCCTGACTGAATATTTAGATGATAGATTAGTGGTTTTTTTAGATGTTCAGACACAAGCAGATGCCATCAACTCTTTAATCGAGGCGCTCGATGTTGCCCATAAACTCAAAGATAAAGCAGCCTTTCACAAAGCGATCCTAGACCGGGAGAAAATCGTCTCGACGGGGATCGGTTTAGGAGTGGCGATTCCTCATGCAAAGCTAGGGGGATATGAAGAGTTTTTTATTGCGATCGGCATTCAAGGAGGCCGCGGCATCGAGTGGAATTCTCTCGATGGATCACAAGTTCATTTGATTTTTATGATTGGCGGGCCTGACAATAGACAAACGGAATATTTAAAAATTTTGTCTAGATTAACGATGGCTATTAAAGAATCAGAACGCCGTAAAGCGCTGTTAAAAGCGACATCGGCAAAACAAGTTATTGATCTATTCAAAGGATGTTAATCTATGGATTTGAAAATTAAAGATGTCGCCGAGCTGCTCAACGTCTCAGAAACTACAATCCGCCGTTGGTTAAAAGATGGGAAAATTCCTGCCTATCAGCTCAATCATCAATACCGTTTTAGCCGGGGAGAGATCGAAGATTGGATGATGAAGTGCAAACTCAATCTAGGAAAAGACGGGTTTTCTCCCTTTGAAGAAAAGCAGATTTATCCTGCCGTGGAAGAAGAGCCGCACGCAGGACGCGGTGGCACGCAGCAATTTAGTCTTTACCGCGCGATGCATAAAGGGGGGGTGCTTGGGGATATCCCTGCTAAAAACAAAACCCAGCTCATCAAAACGGTGATGCAAAAAGCAGCGCCCCGTTTAGGTTTGGATGCTGATCTAATGTCTGAGCTTCTTTTAGATCGGGAAGCGCTCATGTCGACCGCGTTGAATTCCGGGATCGCTGTTCCACATCCACGCGATACCGTGTTAGAACATCCGGGTTCTGATGCAATCATCACCGTGTTCCCAGAAAAACCTATCGACTACGATGCTTTAGATGGGCAGCCCGTCCACACGCTCTTTTTCTTATTCTCGTCATCAGACAAGACCCATCTGCATCTTCTCTCAAAGTTGGCTCACCTTACAAGCCAGCCTGAATCTCTCAAATTCCTCGCGGCTAAGCCAAGCCCAGATGCGCTCTTGGCCTACATCAAGGAATGGGAAGCTAAAATCCGTCATCAAACATGAACCTATCCCAATAAATTTCTCAATGAGCTTTCGCTATTTTCGCTTTAAAATTGGGTGCAGTATACTGTGAGCCACACATTTGATAGTCATTGGACATGTCTGCAATAGGTTGGCCTTTAACGCCTTCCAAGATAATCTTAGCTTTGGCCTTGGGATCCCATTTCTTTTGCTTCATAAATTCATATGTTAGTAAAGACGTAACTCTGTAAATCAGAGCCGTTCATTGGCATTAAAGATTTGCTTGATAAATTTCGCTGTCGCCTCTCATTATTAATGCTAAGGTTTTAAAAATGTGGATTAAGCTAGGAGAACATTATGGCAGGGACTGTAGAACGACTTCCTTCCTACCCTATAACTGAGATCTTTCCTAAAGCAAAATATAAAAATGCTGGTCATGCAATGGCTTTGCATTACCTGATTGCACTTAATCAACCAGAGAAAAATATCCAAGGATGGCTTGAGCAACATCCGGAATATTTAAATTTTTCAAACCAGGAACATTTTGGGCTTACACCTTTATCAGTTTGTGTGATCGTCAATAACAAAAATTTAGCTCGATTATTTCTTGATCGAAGCGCGGATCCAAAAATCGGAGATCACCAAGGATGGACTGCTTTCCATCACGCTGCAATCATTGGTGATCAAGAAATGCTGATACTTTTAGTTCAAAAAGTGGGTGAAAGCGTGGCTGAGACACTTCTCAATTTCGCAGGTGGAAATTATAAGGATTTGGTAGAGCTTATCACTCCTCGGCCGATTTCATTGCAAGAGAGAGTCTGCTATTATCATGAAGGAGAAAAAGAAGCTGTTGCATGCACTGCGGAGAAATTTCAAAGTTTAACAGGCGTTCCTTTTTGTCATTCTGTGGTTGTATCTCCACAAGAACTAATCAAACAATGGAAAAATCTAAAGCTTGAAGCGAATCCTGACCCCTCCGCAAAGGCTGAAAGGGTGTATCTAGAATACCTTAACAATGCTCCAAAAATTTCTTTTGGAAGAGACAGTCCTGAATCTCCTTATGGTTTTGATGTGTTTGCCGAGGAAAATATTAAAGAAAATCAGGTAATTACAACTTATGGTGGAATTGCTGATAGTGATCGACCATACACAGCTCATACAATTTACTCAATGAATGACGTTCATTCAGAAAAAATCCGTAATCTCGGCGCCATGATTAATGATGGGTTTCCTAATTGTGGGTGTTCGCTAGAGACCATTAAAGGCTTTAGGCGCTTACTTTTCATAGCAATCCGAGACATCAAAAAAGGAGAAAAAATCTTATTTAATTACGGCTTGACCCATCCCACTAAAATATATCAATCTTTTCCTCATTTCGAATTGAACCCGGGAGAACTTGAGAGATATGTAGCTAATGGCTCTCTAGTTGAGAAATTAACAACTTTATCAAAAGGACATTCAAGTTTTGCCGACCGAGAAAGGTTAAAATACCTTTTAGAAACTCCCTCTTCGATGCTTTATCTTCTATCAAAAGGTGCTTTAAAGAGAGAGGAGTTATCACATTTTTTTGACTTCTTTGAGAAGCAATACAATCAAGCAGCAATTAAGGATTTCATACTTTCCTGCTACAAAATTGAAGAAACCTTGGAGCCTTTTTTAAAGAGAGGTCAGGATAAATTGGTTGAGAACATGCGAGCTCTACTGTTTTACTGGGTTCAGTCCTTCCCAATTTCTCTTATTATGAATGAAGCACAATGTATCGTTGAGGTTATCGGTCGAAGATTACATTCCATCGATGATTTTTCTGCCTTCAAGAACTCAATCAATAGTCTTCTAGATTTTATGAATGAGATTCATAGCTACGGCATAGGACCTGAAAGGTCGTATACAGAAGACTTTTTTAATCAGATCAAAGCAAAATTCAAGAAATTATCTAGCAGAGATAGTGAAATTGGTTTAAGGGAGGTCCAGGTGTATATTGCGAAGAATGGCCCTGGGGTTAAAAAGACTACTCTTCAAAAAATTTACAGCCAGCTGAAGCCCTCTTGTTAGGAGATAAAGGCTCCTAAGAGGGTGTTTTGTCGGCTTTTTGTTGCGCTAAAGAATATCCCCTCTTGAGTTTGAGTCATATATGGCATAAATCCTTACCTGGGTTGTCCTTTTAAGGACTTCTTTTATGCAAGTTAACTTTTTCCTGTGTACGACTTTTAATCACACCTTCGTCTGAGAACCTAGTTGTGGGTAATTTTGCCGGAGTTTAGAATAGCACAAGCAATTGTTCGTTTCATAGGGATGTTTTACATCTATTCTATGTTCGAACCAACCAAAAATAGGAGCAGCGCTTACTCCAAGCCCTTAAGGGCTGGGTTTTCGCGCTGTCAATAGGATGAAAAAAGGACTGTTCGTAAAAAAATCAATCGGTGCTCTTCTCAAAGAAGCTGCTGATAACAAACACGGTTTAAAAAGGACTCTCGGTCCTTGGAACCTGGTCGCTATGGGAATCGGCGCTATCATCGGAGCTGGACTATTCATTATTACGGGAGATGTCGCTGCTCACTACTCGGGACCTGCTGTCATCTTTTCGTTTATTATCGCCGCCATCATCTGTACATTTGCAGCCCTTTGCTATGCCGAATTTGCCTCTTTGATCCCGATTGCCGGATCTGCTTATACCTATGCTTTCGTGGCGATTGGAGAATTTTTTGCCTGGATCATGGGGACAGCCCTTACGGTCGAATATTTATTTTCATTCTGTACGGTCGCCGCCGGCTGGTCAGGGTATCTCAATAGTTTGCTGGCAGATCTTGGCGCTCCCATTGCAGCGGCCTTCGCCAAAGCTCCCTTTGCGTATTCTGCCGAAACAGGATGGAGTTCGACAGGAGCGTACTTCAATCTCCCCGCAATGGTCATCATTGGCCTCTTAGCCTGGCTCATCAGCCGGGGGATCCAAACAGCGGCTTTCTTGAACGATCTCCTCGTGATCATGAAGCTCGGTGTGATCATCCTATTCATCGGCTTTGGGATTGCTTATATCAATGCTGACAATCTCACCCCGTTTATTCCAGCAAATACCGGTATCTTCGGCGAGTTCGGTTGGAGCGGCGTTCTTCGTGGTTCAGGGATTGTGTTCTTTGCGTTCCTAGGGTTCGATGCCGTTGCAACGCTAGCCCAAGAAGCCAAAAACCCCCAAAAAGATATGCCTATTGGTATGGTCGGTTCGTTAGTGATCTGTACGCTGGTCTACATCGTTTTCGGCTTTGTCATGACAGGCGTAACCCCTTACACGACCTTAGGGGTGCCCGATCCTGTCGGCGTCGCGATTAATGCCTTCGGATCCAGTTTTGCCTGGCTCCGCTATATCATTAAATTCGCCATCTTAGCTGGACTCACCTCGGTGATCCTTGTGATGATGACTGCCCAAGCAAGGATTATCTATACAATGGCCCACGATGGACTCGTGCCGAAAGTGTTCGGCAAGACCCATCCGGTCTACCGTACTCCATTCAATACGACCTGGATTTTAGCAGCTGTGGGTATGCTGCTAGCGGGATTATTCCCTGTCAACATCTTAGGGCCTCTGACCTCAATCGGTGCGCTCTTCGTCTTCGGCATGGTCTGCTTTGGTGTGCTTGTGCTCAGATTTACTCAGCCAACCCTCCATCGACCCTTCAAGACGCCATTTACGCCTTGGGTTCCACTCCTTGGAACCCTTGCCTGCTTCTTCCAAATGGTCTTGATGCCTGGAATCATCTGGCTGCAGTTTCTTCTTGCCCTGGGCCTCGGTTGCCTGTTCTATTTTATGTATGGTCAAAAGCACAGCAAGCTGAGAAATGGGTAAAGTCTTATTTAACTCGCGTTAGAAATCTAACGCGAGTTTTTCTCTTTGGTCAAAAGACTCTTTTGCTAAAACGGTGATCTTATTTAACTCTTACTCGGTCTTGATCTGAGGGAGCTTAGCCAAATTCCATAGCGTTACACTCTGAAAGAGCGCACTGAAGAGATGAGAAAACCGGTCAGGGGAAAAATACGCGAGTGACAGGTCCATCACGATTCTACTCACAAAAATTGACTGAGTACCGTATCGCATCCACGGCACGCCCCAGCCGATTTTCTTATCGTAAGCGGGTCTCGGCAGTTTGGTCAAGAGGCTAGCAACAAGAGCTGAAATCACACTAAGACCGACAACCCCCACTCCCATTGCAATAAGGAGGTATGTAAGGTACTTCTTTTCAAGAGAGGTGCGGGTGGAGATTTGCTCTGTCAAAGCAGCCTCGTGTTCGTTGAGGGCGTCTGCAAACTCTCTCAATGATAGGTTATATTGATCTATCAATGCTTCAGCATCGACAGATTGTGGAAGCAGATCATTGTTGTCATTTCGAGTAATCTTCTTTGCCTCTATAGCTTTGTCTATAGCAGTTTGTAATCGCGAACATTCTAGTCGGGCGCTTTCGAGTCGAGTTTGTGTACGTGTAACACGGTCTTGCGGCGTAAGCTGTTGAACATTGAAAGCGACATACCGGTCGTAAAAAATACGATACAGTTGGTAGTAGTTGCAAAGTAAAACTCCGAGATCTAGCACGCTTAGGATTTTTTGTGCAGAGACAATTTTTTTCAAAAGTTCCGGATACCTCTGTTGCATCATGGCAAGCCCTGCTGCGAAAGCGGTATAGACGGCTCCTAGACGAGTTAAAAATGTCTCCGATAGAAGAGGCTGCACGGTAGAAGCTGTAGTGTCAGGGGTTAGAGAAACGGTCGTTTCAAATTCACCCTTGCTCGCATCGTGGTCCCAGAATTGAGCCTTCACAACGTGGCTGGAGGGATGTATTCTGGTTACGGGGCATCGGGGAAGATTTGCTTGAGATAGAGTGATTTTTGCTTGATAAGTAGTCCTGGTCACAGTCCTATTCATCTTGTGAGTAACCTTGAATGTGCTCCAGTCCCAACGGTCTAAAAATTTCTTGCTAGCCATGCAAATGTATCCGATTAGGCAATCCAAATCCATTGGAGATTGGGGAGAAAAACAATAAGGAGGATTGTCTTCCAGGCCAATAACACATTGTTGCCCTCGACCGACATTCGGCAAAAGGGGTAAGGAATAGGTAATGATCACTTTTTTAACAGCATCCTTGACCGGGAATTCAAAAGACCGAGAAAAGTTAAGCCACTTTAGCTGTGTAGTTTTCATGAGGCTGTAAGAGAGCGTAGCGATATTCAGTATGCACCAAAGACGGCGTTGAGGAAAAAAGTAGACAATCGCCAGGTTAGCCACAATTCTTGCAAAATAGATCACTGAACTAAACGCTTGAGAGGGCTGACTACTTAAGCTTAATGCGACCCATTTTCTTTCCTCAGTAGAAATGGGAGCATATAACGCCTCCGGTGATCTAGCAGGGAAAACTGCCCGGTAGAATTTTGACCCTACAAAACTCAACGCAGCACTTCCGGCTCCCAGAATAATCTGTATGGGGACAATTTCAAAAATCTTTTTAGCAACTTGTCCCAGATGCTCAACCCACGGGGCCCCTGAAATTGTATTTGTAAAAAGAAAGATATTCTTCCCTTGTAAAGCTCGGAATAGTTCTATAGCTTCACAGGCCAACCAGCCGCCATTGACAATCGTGGAAAAGAGCCGCGTAATTGAGAGGTGTTCAGCCAGCCGGGGTGTTGCAGATTGGCCGTAGATAAGAGCACTATCCAGGAACGCCGAGGCCGATGCTGCCCAGCTCACCTGGAAATGGTAGATCGTCTGGTAAAAAACATTTTCAGGTAAATGTAAAATTTGCTTGACTACGCCCATTAAAGCTCTCTATTCGGCCAAACAGTGTAGCATACAAACCAAATTGGTCGAAACACCCGAATTTTTTTTAAACTTAATGAGAGCCTTTCCTGCTGTGCTTCACAGAACTGGAACGAAAGGTGGCGAAATGTCAACATTTTACCCAGATTACGCCAGTTTGAGTTGTTAAATTGGCGAAATCTCAACAAAATGTTGACATTTCGCCACTTTAATTAACAACGGATGCTCTTTTTTAGATTATCGAAGACTGATAAGGGCGCCGCCTAAGCAGATAGGACCATCGTAAAAAACGATGGCTTGGCGGGGAGTAATGGCGCGTTGAGGGTGGGGGAAAGAGACAGAGAGTTGATCTCCTTCAATTTTTTCAATTAAACACTCTTGATCGGTTTGGCGATATCGGATTTTAGAGGTGCATCGGAAGGGGCCTTCTGGGGCCGCTCCGCTGACCCAGCTTGCTTCTGTAGCGGTTAAGGCGGTGTCGTAGAGAGCTGGATGGTCGTCGCCTTGTTCGACATAGACAACGTTGCGGGCAATATCTTTATCGACCACAAACCACGCTTCTCCAGGGCCGCCGATCCTAAGACCCTTGCGTTGGCCGATGGTATAGAAGGCTGTGCCTTGATGCGAACCGACGGCTTTTCCTGAGAGGGTTTCAAAACGGCCTTCTTGGTAGGGGATGTACTCACTGATGAAGTCGCGGAATTTTCTTTCGCCGATGAAACAAATGCCGGTGCTGTCTTTTTTCTCAGCGGTGGAGAGGCTGTGGGCCTTGGCAATTTGTCGTACTTGGTCTTTTTTGAGATGGCCGATGGGGAATAAGACTTTGTCTAAAATTTCTTTTTTGAGGGTATAGAGAAAGTAGGTCTGATCTTTATCTTGGTCGACGCTTCTGAGAAGCTGGCCGTTTTGAGTCTGCGCATAGTGGCCGGTAGCAAGGTAGTCGGCGCCGAGTTCCATTGCCTTTTCGAAGAATACTTTAAATTTGATTTCACGGTTGCAGAGGATATCGGGATTAGGTGTGTAGCCAAGTTTGAGTTCTCGGATGAAATGAGAAAAGACCGTTTCCATGTACTCTTGGGCAAAATTAATTGTATAGTAGGGAACATCAATGCTGTTACAGACACGTACAACATCGTCGTAATCTTGAGAAGCTGTGCAAGTGCCATCTTTGTTCTCCCAATTTCTCATAAACAGGCCGATGACCTCGTAGCCTTGTTGTTTGAGCAGGAGGGCAGAGACAGAGGAATCGACTCCTCCGGACATGCCAACGACAACTTTTTTCTTTCTTTGCATGGAGGTATTTTACCTGAAATGGGCAGAATCTGCTAGGATAGAAGAGTAATTATGAAAAAAATTATTATTAAAACTATTTTGTTTATGGCTTGTTTTGTCGGGCTGTACTATTTTTGTGGGGCTCAGACTAAAGGCTTTAGACTGCAAGAGATTTTGAGCGATATCCCGAATAATCCGGCGTGGGAAGTCGATCCTTTGCCGGCAGAGGAGCACAAAGAAGTCGTCCGGAAACTCGATCAACGATTTCGGTATTTGGGGTCGGGGTGTCAATCGCATGCCTTTGTAGGAAAAGATGGAAAGACGGTCCTGAAATTTTTCCGGCATAACGATGTGAGCTTGATGAAAATTTTAAACCGTTTTTCAGCTGAAAAATGGCTTTGGACTTTCACCAAGAAATACGACCCTGCAGGAGTTTTTGACAGCTGCAAACTCGCGTACGTTGATTTGCAGGATCAAACGGCGATTTCTTATCTCCATTTCAATAAGACGAGAGGTTTATTCAAACCGGTCGAATTGATCGATCATAGCGGGGTTTCTCACGTCGTAGAGCTCGATCAAACGGAATTCATGGTGCAAGAGTATTGCGAACTTGCCACGCATCGAATTGCTGCAAAGATGAAAGAGGGCGATATCGAAGGCGCCAAGGCAACCATTCAAGCGCTCTTTGCGGCCATTGAAGACTGGAGCCGGCAAGGAGTTCATATCGAAAATCCCGCATTGAAGCGAAATATTGGATTCTGCGGAGACAAGGTCATCATGTTTGATGTCGGATCGCTTCGAAAGGAGACTTCAGAGATGACGCCTGAGCAAATTCAGCGGGAAGTCAAACACGTCACGCGGGCGCTAGGCAGATGGATTAATAAAAAGCATCCAAAGCTAGCGCCTTGCTTCCAAGAGGAACTTAATGCAATTAAAAATCAAAATGTTATACACATGTCAAATACTGAGCGAGGGACGACTTAAGTGAAATAGTGATCTTCAGCCGTTCAAAAAAATCTATGCAAAACTATGCAGCTTCACATTGATACGTCAGGCGAACAGCAGTTCTGACGATTCACGTGCTGGAGTCTCACCAACAACATCCGAAATGGGCTCTGTCTCAAAAGCTGGGTTTACTAAGCTTTTGGATCGGCCCTTTGTATTTGGGGCCGTCCGGAAGTGCGCTGCAAGCGCCGTTTGTAATTTCTTACTTAAGAGACTCCAGACTGACCATACATGCTTGTTTCGCTTCCTTACAGGTAGAGACAAGGTGACATGGCCATCTTTCCCATCGGGTATTTCACTGAGGATTGAAGGCACTTTTTCAGAATAACGTAAATATCTGCGGCCTATGACCAAGGCCGCTGCTAAATGCGTGGATAATCCGTACCGCTTTGCATAGGTGATACGTCCAATAATAGACGTATAAGCTGGGTTGACTTGCTGGATTAAGACTCCTAATTTTGATGCTCGGGATTTAAGATAGGTAATGATTGAGTTATAGGAAAAAGAAGAGAGCATTCGAGCGTAAGCTCGATGGCTTTCTCTAAGAGTGGCTTTTTTCTTTTGAAAGTCTAGTTCTTCAATAATTAGAGGTTTATTTTTGCTTTCTGCGAAAGCAACTGCCGCTGCTGCGGCATCTCCAATAATGGCTTTTGCCTGATCGGAGTTTTTTCCATAGGTGTTGCAGGGAATAGATACTT
>Ga0207642_10000035_pt1 | contig 43175 bp, 61 predicted proteins | sample KBSMisM22_FD_184309 | JGI IMG/M metagenome (GOLD analysis project Ga0207642, IMG submission 184309) | Miscanthus rhizosphere microbial communities from Kellogg Biological Station, Michigan, USA - KBS Miscanthus M2-2 (SPAdes) (version 2) | ecosystem: Host-associated > Plants > Roots >... | reverse complement strand
GCGTGAATCCGTCCATGACTGGTTCCTTTCTGCTATGTCCCCGAGGGACGGTGCGCGGTGATCGTGGGGGTCACTGCCAGTCACTTCAGCAACCGGCCAGTCGCGCTCTCACCGTCCCGGGGACGCTTCCCCACGAGCAGGTTGCGTACCGTGTTTGCTAGTCGTCCGAGTCGTCAGCAGGCGACTCGTCTGCTCCGTCGATCGTCGCGTCGATCGCCCGAGGCGCACTCTGCAAGATCCGGACGTGCTCGCCGATCTGCACGAGCGTCTCGTGCGCCTCCGCTCGCTCGGTCGGTGTGCCGCGCCGCGATCGCCACATCAACTGCCGATGGGGCTCGACGCGCCAGTGATCGTGGGTCAGCGAGTACACCAGGACACTCGGATTGCCGACTGTCCGAGCATCGACGTACACCGCGAGCCGTTCGCCGCGTTGCGCGTGTGGGGAGATGATCACGCGGATTAGTACGCGAGGCCGATCGTCGCGAGGGTTCATCCGGGAAACCTTCCCCGTTGACTCCCTCGCGTGCCGTGTGTACAAGATAGGGCCGGGACGACTGGCATCGCTGCCTCGCTTGCGTGATCGCGTGGACTGGCCTTCGGAAGGTAGAGCGAGGGGGCGGGTTCCCGACGAACGTGAAGCGACGACGCGACGTGCCGATGTGACTGGCGACGAGCGACGAGCGACGACGCCGACGAGAACCCGCTTGATCCCCGGCTACCACCGAGGCGAGCGGGCCAGGGGTGCGGAGGATTCTCCTGAGTCTCCCGCGCCCCGTTTTTTTGTCGATCGTCGCGTGTGTATCGCGTGCCGACGATCCCGATGAAGTCCCGCACTGTAGATCCCGCCCGCTGTCTGATTCAAGAACAAACTCTGGTTGAGGTTTCACTTTTTTAGGGGTTGGCCCGTACGGGGTTCCGATCTAATAGAAAGTGAGTACTGCCCGTACGTGCATCGAGGCGGGCACCTGGAGGGCAACCCGCCTCGATCTGTGGATCAACTGTGGAAAACTGCTTTGCCGATCGTCGCGATCAGGTACTCATCGCCACCGTCAGTCCTGCCTCGCGGAACCCCTCGACAATCTGCCACACGTACCGGGGCTCGATCACGACGCCGTACCGTCCCCAGGTCAGACGATCGTGCGGGAGGTGTGCCGCTACCCATGCGTGCGCGGGCTCAGTACACGGGGTCAGGATCAGCAGCGTCCCGTGATTCGCGATCGTGAAGTCGGTCGCGTGGATCGTGTGTGGATCGCTCATGGCTTACTCCACTCGGGACGAGTCCCGTGTCGGCGTCCGTGCGCGTATCCGAGCTTGTAGCCGCTCAACCACGCAGACACCACTTGGAATCGTCCACGAGCGATCACATGCTCGGGTTCGCCGACATCACTGACGCAGAATTGTCGCTTCTCAAAATCGAATGTGACGAGCATCGGGTACTCGTGTACGAACTCGCGGAGTCGATCGAGATCGCGCACGTACCCTAACTTCGCTTGCCGTGAGAGGGGCCCCGGCTTCACAGTCGATCTCCGTTCTCGTCGTACCCCTCCGCCTTCAACGTGTCGAGGATGAACCCGTCGAGGATCCCGCAGTCGAGGCGTCCACTCTCGCCATTGAGCAACGTCCGAATGCCGAGCCCGATCTGGACCCATCCGGGCCCCAGGACGTAATCCGCGCCGATGCCCGCGTCGTACCGGGTCGCGTGGTGATTGGCGTACTGACACCACGCGTCGAGGAGCCCGACGATCGGCCCCTCCGGGCCCGCAGGGGCTCGTACCGCGAGCGTGTGGCGCTCCTGCCAGCCGTTCATGTTGCCCGTGGGAAACTTCGCGGAGAGGAGACTGTAGCGTTTCGTGTGACTGGTCATGGGATGCCCGCTCCTGAACGGGCGAATCGATCTACGAATTCTCGGGATCCATCAACGCGTGCCCGGAGGCGAGCCGCGCCGTCAAGATCGCTTCCAACTCCAACCGTCGAGCGCGGGTCACGGCGAGGTCCGGATGTACTCGCTGCATGTGGCCCTCGATCGTCGCGTCGGGCTCGCCCTGGTAGCGCCGATCGTCGCGCACCATCGCTTCCATCGCGCACTGCAAACAAATGATCATGACTGGTCCCCTGCGTCGGCGCGTGCCGCGATCAAGGCGTCGGCTTCGCTCGGAAACGGCCCGATCGGATCGCTGTCTGGCAAACACCCTGGCATCGCGTACCAGTAGTACCACCCTGGGGCGTACTCGGTCTCGTTTTCGTCGGTCGGGCCCGTGAGATCACTCACTCGATCGGCATCCGTGATAGCGAACACCTCCAGGTCGGGCAAGGCGTGGGGGTCGGCTTCTCGGCTCGGGTCGCTGTAGTACTGCGGCATGTGACTGGTTCCTCCTGATAGACGCTCGGGGCTCGCTCGCCTGACACTTACTCGTCGGTGGCGTCGGCCGGATGTAGCGACACCCCCGGCCGTTTTCGCACGCGGGGCTTCGGGTGTTCCTGCACCCACACCGACACGGCCCGCCGAATCTGTTCGGCCACGGGGATCCCATCCCGGGCACTAATCGCCTGCAATTCGTCGCGGACTTCCGTGGGGAGGCGCACCATGAATTGCACCACCCCGTTCTTGAAGCGTAGCGGTCTCGCCATTTGTGGTCCCTTTCTGTTACTTACTATAACGTGATCTGGCCGCGATGTCACGAAACCACGCCTCAAGCTCGCGCTGGAGTCGATCCTCGCGGTCTCGGGCGGGCTCCTGGTCCCACAGATTGCGCTGGTCGTACTGGGTCACCGCATCGAAGTCGGCATCCAGGTAGGGGCTCCGCTGATCGTCGCGGACGGCATCGCTGGGGAAGTCCTCGTACCGATCGAGCCACGAGAACTCGTCATGGTCCGGTGCGAGCGGATCGCGGGTTGCGCCGATCGTCGCGATCAGGGATCCGACCTCGCACAACCGATCGCTCAGGGCGAATACGTGGTCCGCGTCGAGGATCTCGTCGGGCGAGTGGGCGTGTTCGTACCCTACTGAGAGGTTGGTACACTCGGGCACCACGCCCGCGTACCGTTCGGTGTCGGTGAAGATCCCGCGATCGCTGGGTTCGTACCCCATGCCGATCGTCGTAGCCAACTCCAGGGCGAACGCGTCGGATGCCGTACGTCCGCCTTGATGCGTGATCACGTCCGTGGTCCCCCGGCGATCCAGGGCGATCGCCAGATCGATCTCGGGCAACCACTCGGGGTACTCCTCGACCAGGGCGGAACTCCCGATCGCGCCGCGTTCCTCGCCGTAGTGAAAGACGTACCGTCCTTCGATCCCTCGCTGCATCATCTCCAGGAGAATGAAAATCCCAGCGGTATCGTCGGCCCCGAGACAATTTGACCGACTCCCGGCCGGAAGGTGGAGCCACCGATCGTCGCGTACGAGAACGTGTTGCCGTCCCGATCGGCGATGGACGGTATCGGTGTGGCAACTCCACAAGACCCGAGGCTTCGCGCCGATCGTCGCGATCCAGTTTCCGTGGCGATCGGGTTTTGCGCCCGTGGGCCGAATGAAGCGATCGATGAACTTCCGCTCAGACGGGGATGCCATCGGGCGAGCGTACGTGTGTAGCAGGACGAGACGGGCGAGACGAGACGATCGATCCGTGATCACGGGGAGTACTCCAATCGGCGAGACGGGCTCGCACACGATCGACGGCGAGCCTAGCAGGGGAAACGGCGAGACGGGACGAGACGAGCCCGGGGAGGTGCCCGGGGAGGTTCTGAGCACACCTCCGGCGAGATGAGACGGCGAGCCTATCCGGCGAGGTGTGCGAGAGGTACGGCGAGACGGGCGAGACGGGCGAGACGGGCGAGAGGTACGGCCGTACATGCCGATAGGCGAGACAGGTACCCGGGCAGGGTACGCGTCTCGCCTACGGCGATCGCTAGCGTTCGGGTTGCCTTATTCCATATCCATGATCGGAGGCAAGTTGGTATCCAAAATCGTATAGGCTCCGGGATAGTCGGAAAACAGGATCCGCAACGGCGATTGGTACGCGAAACGGTCAGAGATGCCACCGTACCACGCCGATCGGTAGTTCGGCACGTACTCCGGGCTCGGGCTCGGATCCGGGCTCGGGCTCGGGCTCGTCTGCGATGCCACGGGGAGTAACTCCCCGAGAGGCAACCCGTACTGCCACGGCGTACCCGTAGGATCGTAGCACGCCACGCCGAAACCGTCTGATTCCGCTTCGGCGATTACTGGGCAGGAATCCGGATCGTGAGTTTCTTCGCACGTGTGACAGAACCTCTCCGCACACGTCGCACAAAGATCGTCCGTTTTCGATTGCTTCCGGGCATTCCGCTCAGCGTACCCGAACGCGTTTAGTTCATTCCATTCCGTCTCGCAATCCAGCATCGCACACGTACGATCGTGATCTCCCCAGCATTCGGTACAGTACGTCTCACTAGACACGTCAGACGATCGCACGTCATCACACGGGACCGATTCCCCGCATTTGTCGCAACCCGTAAACAGATCGCCGTAGCAACCTTCGCAGTAGTCTCGATCGTTTACGCTTGTCACGTTATCGTTATCTACCGTCTCGTTACAGTGGTAGCAGTGCGAGAAATTGTCTTGATAGCATCGATCGCAGTACCCGGAATCGTTTGCCGAATTGTACTGATCGTCCGGAAATCGATTGTCGCAACCTTCGCACGTAAACGTGTTCTCTTGGCAGTACTGACAAAGTGACTCGTCTGCATCGCACGGATCGCCACAGTGATCACACGTCGATCGATCGCGTTCGGTGTCTACTGCCACGCCGGAGGTATTCTGTACGTCGATCGATCCGCCGCTCGCTAGCGTGATCCATTCGTCATTCTCGCCGTCGAGGTTTCCCCCGTTTACCCCGTCGATGTACGGCACGATCCATCCGTCGCCGTGTGCGATCGCCCGGATCCGTGCACCTTCGATCGATCCTCGCTTGTACCCGTGTGTCTTGAGCAATGCTTCTAACAATGAGGTGTGCCCGTACACCCGATTGTAGATAAGTTCATTCGGCCAAATGACACACCGCGACGTACAGTCGGCGATCGGGCCCGTGTACGCCACGGCGAGATCGCTATTGCCGTACGCCCGTACGGGTTGCTCGGGGAGGTTCCGGAGGTGTGACTTGCCGATATACATGCAGGATCCGTGACTCGCCGTGTACACGCGTTCGATCTCGTCTGGCGTACGGGCGATCGCTAGCGTGCTTGATTCAGCCGATACCATTCCGGCGTACTGTGCGATGCGTTCGGGCGAGAGGTTCGGGTAGTACTCCTGTAAGTACTTCCCCGGCCGCACGATCGTCTGGCGATCTTCAATGCCGTGCTGTACTGACTTTGTGTAGGCGAGTTTCCCCGGGCTCGTCAGTGAGAGGTGCAGGTAATGATCGGGGAACAGATCGGTCAGCAACCCGTGCAGGAAGGGAGGTGCCACGTACTCGCCATTGTGTACCCGGCAATATTCTCGGTTGCGCCATGCAGCGATCTCGCCCGTACTCGCCCGGAAGGTGACAATTTCCCCGGGTTGCTTACTCTGTCCTGCCTCGCTCGCCGTCGCGTACTCTCGCCCGGTGTCGGGCTCCGATTCTCTACTGTGGACGTGGTACGGCACCTGCTAGAACCTCCGGACGATCGGCCGGTATTGGCCGAACGTCTAGAGTAACAGGAATTGTAGGAAATAGACAGAAATATCACTGTAATCGGGGAGGATCTTGCCATGTCGGAAAACCGACACCCGAAGCGTACCAAACCCGAGGTAGTACGGGCTCGGGCTCGCCGTGGTCCGGGGAAACGTCTAACTTTGGCCGATCGTTACTACTTACTCGAAACGCATCGCCTACATCCTGATTGGAGTCACGGCAAACTGGCGGAGTACTGCGGAGTCAACATTGAAACGGCGAGGTTAGCAGTAATCGCAGCGGGGAAAAACGCGGCCGATCTTATGGCCGCATACGCTGCACCTGTCCTGAAGGATTGGATCCGTGCGAGCAAGATCGCCGGTACGAAAGGTGACCATCGGCCCGCACGCGATTGGTTGCTCCATGCGGGCTCCATTGAACCTCTCCCGGATACGTCCCGTGGCAATGGTCCAGCCGTCGTGATCATTAACTCTCCCCTGCCCGGAATGCCCGGAAGTACCGTGCTCGTCGGCGAGGTACCACGTACGGCCGAACGTGCGATCGACGGCGAGAACCTCGCCGAGCCCGTAAACCTCGCCGAGCCCGAGCCCGCTCCGGCCGGAAATGAGCCCGATCGCGGGGAATAACTCGCCCGATCGCCGATCGCACACGTCGATCGCACACCTGCACGCGTGCAATAGGTGTCGCACCTCGCTTGAGGTGTGCTCGCAAGTGTAGTGTTTACAATAGGTTAGGGGAATACTACAAAGTATCCCGAGTACTGCGAGCCCGCGCCAGCCGAGCCCGCGCCCGCGTCGAGTCGCCCAAGGGCGAGCGAACCGACATTTGAGCTTCGCCTCGCCGAGCCGGGGCACCCTCCCCCCAGGCTCCTGGCGGCGACAAAGTACTCACCCCACAAAATGCCTGGGACTCCAAAGGGCGATCAATTTTCAGAAAGGATTCCGTATGGCTGAGGTGCATACGGAAAAATGCGAGAAAACGACGATCCGCCTTACTACTAATTCTTACTAGTACCGGCGCACCCTCACAAACACCGTCGTACACGCGAAAACGTATACGGCTCGACCATGGTTTGCTATACCTAATAAAGGTACGTACATTTAGGCACTAGTTGATACAAGAAGCATGTAGTACCGCCATGCCAACTGGCACTCACCCTGCACACGGGCGGACCCGACCAAGGAGGTCTCTCGTGAGCCCAAAAAAACCACCCGCCACCGCCAAGAACATCCTCCTCCTCTGCCGTCCTGCCGACCAAGCCGACATCCCGAGTGCGTGGCACACCGAGCCGCTGGTGATCACCTCGTTCACGGTCACCCCCGGCGCGGCGTTGATGCTCTTCTACCGAGGGCGCATCTCGGAAATCTACGCGCCCGGGACGTGGGGCAAGGTGACGTTCGTGGATGAGGAGCCGCTGATCGGCCGATCCAGGGAGGACGAGGAGTAAGCCCCGAGCGCACGGTGCGTACCGGCAATCACTGGTACGCACCGTGCCTTGTCTCCCGAGGCGCGAGCGAGGAAAGGGTAAGAAACACCCGCGCCCCGAGGAGATCACCATGCCATCAGCGAAACCCCGAAAGCAATCTGAACCGAAGATCCGCCGCATCGATCGCTTTCCCGGCTCCACCCTTGTCGTCGTCCTCGGAGACGGTACCCCGCGTACCTTCCACAACGCCATGTGCTCGATCGATGAGCACCAGTCCCTGATGATCACCCGCGTCAACAGCGACGAGGAAGTCTCGATGGTGATCTTGTACGCGGCGGGGTGCTGGAACTCGGTCGAGCAACTCCAGTCGATCCAGGGCGAGGCCAACGTCATCCCGAACTAGGTACACATCCTGCGGAGGGGAGCGCCGATGCGTTCCTCTTCGCCGCTCAAAGCTGCCGTCTCCGCTGGGGATCTCGTTCCTGGCGTCACGTACTTCCCCCCGCTTGATGGTACCCAGGCGTGGCCGCACGTTTCGCGCTGGACGTGGGCGCACTGGACGCACTGGCTCACGCTCTCGCACTGGACCCCGGCACAGATCGCGCAGTACCGCCGCGATCGGGAGACGTACGGCGTCGGGATCCCCGCCGTCGATAAGCGCGGGAAGGTCACCGATGGGCCGACGCGGTGGTTGTACCTGCCCACCCCCAAACAGGTGCTCCTCCACAACGCGACGACCCCGAACGTCCTGTGGGGCGGGGCCGCTGGAGGCTCGAAATCGACGGGTCTACGCTGGGATGCGTACAAACGCTGCCTCACGCTGCCCGGGTACCGCGTGCTCCTCATGCGGCGACTCGCCACTGAGCTTTTCGAGCACCACCTCGATCTCGCCCGCACCGAAGTCACCCCGTTTGGCGGGCGCGTGGTCGAAAACGAGATCCGCTTTCCCAACGGTTCCCTGATCCGAGGCGGGCACTGCCAACACCCGGGTGACGAACTCCGCTTCCTCTCGATCGAATATGACTGCATCGATATTGACGAACTCGCGACCCTGGAGCAGTCCCAGGCCAACGAGATCATGTCTCGTGCGCGTAGCTCTAAGGAGGGAGTCACGGCACTCGTCCGCTGTACCTCCAACCCGGGCGGGGCACACACGCTGTACGTCGTTGATCGCTGGATCACGAAAACGATCTCGCGGGACGATGATCCCTTTTACGACCCCGACGATTTCATCTACATCCCGGCGCGGCTGTACGACAACCCGTACCTGATGGATCCCGATGGCACCTTTCGGACCTACGAAAAACGACTCGGGCCGCTCCCGCCCCAACGCCGCGATCAACTCCTCAACGGGGACTGGTCCGCGATCACGGGGCAGTTTTTCCCGGAGTTCTCCGATCGCGACGTGTCAAACGGAGGCCACATCGAGCGGATCGACATCCCTCGCGATACGCGCATCCTGAGAGCCCTCGATTGGGGGTACAACGCGCCCGGGTGCTGTCTCTGGCTCGCGATTCTCCCTGACGGCCACGTCCACGTCGCGCACGAGTACCGCTTTCAACAGACCCTCGCGGCGGATGTCGCCGAACACGTCGATCGCGAGACCAAAGATCACGGCTGGAAAGCGATCTACACCACGATGGACCCCTCGACCTTCTCGAAAACGGGGCACGTCGGGGAATCCGTCGCCGAGACCTTTGCCCGAGCGCACGTCCCCTGCCAGCCGGGAGACAACGCTCGCAATCTCGGGTGGCAACGGCTTCGACACTGGTTCTCGAAAGCCCCTGACGGTCGGCCCTGGCTGACGATCGACCCGTCCTGTCGGTACCTCCGGCGCACCCTTCCTGGCCTCATCAGTGACGCGAAAGACCCCGAGGACGTGAACACCGAGGGCGACGATCACGCGGCTGACGCCTTGCGCTATGGCGTGATGAGTCGGCCGACTCCGGCGAGGACTCCCTTGCAATCAACCTTCGCCCCCGACACCATCGGCTACCTTCGCACCAAAGGCGATCGCCATCCCGGCTCGCGGTACTGGCGGCGAAGTCCGGCGAAACGCTGATGTACCCACCGACGCTCGCACCGCCGATGCCGCCTCCAGGTGGGGCGGCGACGGAACCGTCTGCCATGGGTGTTCCTGCGCTTCCACCTATGGGAGGCGCAGGGCCCGTCGCCGCTCCAGCGCCCGATCCCGAATCGCTCACCCTGCCGCCTCTCACCGAGGATCAGCGCGGGGCGATCAAGTCCTGGTTCACCGCGTCCGATCAGGAGACGGATCGGTACGCGCCGTTGTGGAAAAAGAACCTCGACGCCTACGCGCCCCCGCCTGAGACGCTCGCGAAAGACCGCGAGGATTACGAAGTCAACACCAACGTCGATTTCCGTCAGGCCGAGCAGAAAAAGGCGCAACTCTGGTTTGACACCGCGCAGGTGCAACTCACCCCGACCGAGCCACTCTCGGATCTCGTCTTGTCCTCGGTTCCGCTGCCGACTGGCGCAACCCAGGAGCAACGACTCTCGGCGGCGATCTCGCTGCACCAGACCGTGCTCAATCAACTGCTCTCGCCAGACGGGGTGAACGCGAAACGCACCATCCAGGCGGCGATCCTCGACGTGCTCGTCCCGGCTGGCTGGGGCGTCACGCACCTCGGGTACACCGCGTACACCAAGGACGTGCAGACGCCGGACCCGATGACGGGCGCTCCGATCACCGTGAAAGTGCCGGTGTACGAGGAGTACTTCTGGTCCCGCCTGTCGCCCAAGTCGCTGATGATCCCGGCTGACTTCCGATCGACCGATTTCGACAAAGCCCCGTGGATCGCGGTGAAGTTCAAGATCCCGCTCTCGGCCGCTCGTCGCGAGTACGGCGAGGGCATCCCGGTCGATTACAAAGGCGCGACCAAGGACGACCCGAACCCGATCCGGCGCGACGAGCGCAACACAGTCGGGGGTGTCGGCGCAGGGCAGACCTACGATCCCTTTGTCTCGGGGATCCAGATGTACTACTACGAGCCCACGCTCAACCCGACCGCGTTTCACCCAAAGCGAGTCGTTGAGTGCGTGTTTCTCCAGGGGCTCGACGCCGAGGTCCGGCACCGCTACTGCCCGTACCAGTCCCTCGATCGGGAGGGGCGTCTGACGGGCGACTCGATGCCGGGGTACCCCGTCCACGTCCTCATGCTTCGCGACGTGCCGGACGACAACCACGTCCCGTCCGACTCGGCGATGACGCGCCCGCTCACCGACGAACTCAATCAGTACCGAGGGCAGGTGCTGAAGTCGCGAGACGCCTCGATCCCGTACACCTTCTACGATGAGGACATCCTCCCGCCCGAGAAGATCGAGCGGATCACCAACGGCAAGTACGGCCCGATGATCCCCGTCGAGGGCGGGCGACTCGATGCCGCTCGGCCTCCGGTGCTCCAGGGGAATAAACCGAACCTCTCCCAGGAGACCTACGCGGGCCAGGAGATCATCGAGCGCGACATCGATCGCACCCTCGCGCTGGGGCCCAATCAGTCCGGCGCACAGAATCAGTCCCGGCGGACCGCGACCGAAGTGGCGACGATGCAGTCCTCCGTCGATACGCGCCTCGCGGGGGAACAGGCCAAGGTGGTCGAGTTTTTCGTCGCGGGGGTTCGCAAGCTCGATGCCCTGATCCAACGCTTCTCGGATCGCCAGCAGACCACGCACATCCTGGGCGACGACGGCACGAAACTGTGGGTCTCGTGGAACAAGGAAACGATCGCGGGCCGGTTCGCGTACACCATCCGCCCCGATTCCCAAGTCCACGTCGATGCCGCGCAGGACCGGCAACAGGATCTCGCGTTCTACAACCTCACCGCTCGGGATCCCTTTATCAACCGCATGGAACTCGCTCGACGGCTGGCGACCAAGTGGGGCTACAACCCCGACAAGCTCGTCGCGCCTCCGCCGCCGCAGGGCCCGCCCAAGCCCAACGTCCAGGTCCGCATCCAGGCGCAGGATCTCGATCCTCGGCTTCCGCAATTCCCGTTCGCCGTCGAGATCCTCCAGCAGTCGGGGTACCAGATCAGCCAGGAGACGATGCAAAACGCCGTACTCCTCGCGGGGCGAGCGACAGCGATGGGATCGCTCCCTGACGACATCACTCCGCCAAAAGACTCGGTACGCCCGGGCGACACCGAGCACCCAGGCGCGGCGGAACAGACCGAGCCCATCTCCAAGCACGCGGCCGATCGCTCAGGGCAGTTGCCTGGGGGTGGAAGTCCGTTCGCCGCCGATCCGAACGCGTGACACGGTACACAAGCTGCTAGGGGCCTGACCATGCTGATCCCTCCACTTCGATGGCTCGGGCTCGCGGCCCTCGTCCTGACGGCCGCGTGTACCAAAAACTACGTCGTCCCCCAGGACACCAGCGACACGCCCGCGCCGACGCCGGTTCCGGTCACGCACACGATCGAGTTCCGGGTGCTCGGGACCGTCCCGCTGGCCGACATCACGTACGGCTCGGCGCAGGACGGCACCACGATGACGGAAACGAGCGTCCCGTGGGTCTCGTCCTTCCGCACCACGCACACCACGCTGTTTGTGTTCCTGAAGGCGCAGTCGTCCTTCAGCGGGACCATCACCGCGCAGATTTTCGTGGACGGCCAACTCTTTCGCGAGGCGAGCAACAACTTTCTCGGATCGACCAATGTGGCCGACGCCAGCGGCACGGTCGATCTCACCCCGTAGGGAGCCCGTATGCGTAGCCTTCTCGTACTCGCCCTCTGGAGTCTCGCAGTCCCCGTGCTGGCGCAATCGGTCCCCGAGCAAGTGGTGACCCCGACGTACCTGCACGAGCGCACCTGTACGCAGATGGTGCCGTGCGACGGGCCCCTGCCGCCGTGTCCTTTTGCGGCTCCTGCGCCCGCGCCGTGTACGCCGCCTGTGATCGTGCCGGTGATCCACTACGAGATGCGCTCCAAGCCGCTGTTCTGGACCGGAGCCGCGTTGGTCGGGGCCGGGGCCGCGTTTGCGATTGGCTCGATGACGTGGGCGCAGGAATCGGCGATCGTCGGCTATCCCACGGCTCCGTGCGGCACCGATCCGATCCTCACGCGGCTGGCGATTGCGCCGTGTCAGGTGTCGCACAATTTGCTCGCCGCTGGAGTCGCCACAGTCGGCGTCGGCGTCGGGTTGATGATCTACGGCGGGGAACGTGTGGCCGTCAACGCGGATGGCCGACAAGTGACCGTGCGCGTGCGGTTCTGACGGCTCCCATCGAATCGCAGAAGGGTGGCTCCCGGCTGGGATTCGTGGAAACCCGTCTGGTCCCGAACGGGGGAGATTCGGGGCGTTGAGTTATCGGGGGGCAAGTGAGGGCGGGCCCGTGACTGCTGTTGGGAAACGTCGCTGCCCCGGTGACGTAAGCGGCTGACGGACCCTCCTCTTCGATCGAGTGTACCTGATGCGACTGACGGTCTGCGACTGCTGTGGGTTGCTGTTGGAAGTGGGCGACTGGCCGTTTTGCCCGCACGGGCCTGGACGCGTCACCGTGATCTCCGACTCGATCCCCGGTGGGCAGTTGATTGAAAACCTCGGGCCCGAGCCGGTGCGCGTGTACTCCGAGACCGAACGCCAGCGGATCATGAAAGAGCGCGGGCTGGTCGATGCAGTGCGTCATCGGGACGGATCGAGGCTCACGTCGAACTGGGACACGATCAGTCCTGAGTCGCTCAGGAACGCGATCGAACTCGTGAGCCGTGCGGCCAAGACGCTGCCCCCGGATCCCGACGCCGAACTCGACAGCCTGGAGATGTCGATCACCGAGCGGCTCGACGGATTCAAGGTACCGCCAGATGGGGAGCCTCATGCCGACTGAGATCGAGCGGATGGAGATGACCCGGAAGGAGATCCAACTCCTGATGGCGATCGAGCCCGTCCTCCGTCGCCTAGGTCTGTCCCTCTACTGCCTCCGCTGCCACGCCCGGGGGATCCCCGATGGCGTCCGTGCGGCGAACAACGAGACCGATCCCGAGCTTGTCGTTGAGTGCGGCTGCATGACGAGGCGCTACAAGAATCTGTTGTAGATCCGCTGTCGTTGAGGAGTCCCTTGACGGACCTCTCTACACATCAGCATCGTCTCGACCATGCCAGACGACACCCGCCCGACTTTCGGGCAGGCTTTGGAAGGGGCCGCAGCCGGAACGGGGAGTACTGACTCTGCCGCGCCGTCTGTGCCTTCCTCAGCGACAGCGGACCCGTCCCCCGCTTCCACGTCCGTTCCTAACCCTGGTGCGCCCGCGACGGTGGCGACACAACCGGCTCCAGGTGACGGCAGTGCTGTTCCGCAACCGACGACGCCAGACGAGTGGGATCCGGCCAATGGGCCTATCCCCGTGGACCGCCACAAGGCGATCCTCGAAAACACCCGCACCCGCGCCCGTGACGAGGCGCAACAGGCCGTCCAGCAGCAGTACGGCTGGGCCCTGTCGGTCGGCCCTGAGCACTTTCAGGCGATCACGAACCTCGCACGGCAGTGGGCTCAAGATCCGGTCTCGTTTGTCCTCGGGGCACTCGATGATCTGACCGGGAGCCCGGAGTACGCCCCCGTCCTTCGGTCCCATGTCGCCAAACTCCTGGCGAGTAAGCCGAATGGCGGCAACGGCCACGCCCAGCCCGCACAAGCCCAGGAACCCCAGCCCGACATCGTGGTGGACGGCTACTCCTGGTACTCCGCGCAAAAGCTGGCCGAGCGCGATCGCTGGTTGAGCAATCAATTGCTCACCCAGGTCCGGCAAGAGTTGCAGCCCCTCCAGCAGGACATGCAGTCCCGCCAGGAGCGCGACACGATCATCGCGGCGACCCAAGCCGCGAATGAGTTTGCGTCCTCGACCCTTCGCGAGATGACGCAGTTGCCGTACTTCACGGAGCAGAAAGCGGAGATCGAAAAGGTCTTTCGCATGATGCCGCCGATGCCCGATCACCTCGTCGGGCAAGCGATCCGCGATGCGTACATCAAGGTGCTCGCGACCAAGGTGTTGCCGTCCCTCTCATCGAATGCGAAAAGCGAACTGCTGTCCTCCCTTAACCAGAAAGCTGCCGCGTCCGCACGGAACCCCTCGACCGGGGCCGTCGCCGTGGCCTCGCGCCCGAAGTCGTTTGAGGAAGCCCTCAAGGCCGCTGATGCGGTCGGACGACGGTAACGGGTCCGCGAGCCGGGAGGATTCACCATGGCCGATCCCAACGTAGGACAGACAATCGCGCAAGCGTGGGAGAACGTCGTCGGGACCAAGCCCGAGGACAACATCCACAACGACTACTGGCTCCTGAACCGGATGCAGGAGGGCGGCGGGTTCAAGTCGATCGATGGCGGGCGCTCCATCAACGGCTCGATCGAGTACGCCGTCAACACGACCGTCAAGGCGTACACCGATCTCGATCTGCTCGACACGACCCGCGTGGATGTGTTCGATGAGTTCTCCTTCGGCTGGAAGGAGTACGCGGGCACGGTGGTCATGTCGGAACTGGAACGCGCCAAGAACCAGGGCTCGGGCCGCAAGTTCGATCTGCTGGCCGCGAAACTCGAAAACCTCCGCAACACGTTCAAGCGTGTCCTCAACACGGACATGTTTGGCGACGGTACCGGCACGGGCGGCAAGGTGATGGGCGGGCTCGGGTACCTCGTGTCGTCCACTCCGGCGACCGGCACGGTCGGCGGGATCAGCCGGTCGGCCTTCTCGTTCTGGCGCAACCAGCAGAGCGTCGGGACCAAGACCACGACCGCGTTCGACAACCTCCAGGCGGCGATGCGGCACATGTACAACCTGTGCAGCAACGGCGTCACCGGAGCGCACCCCGGCTTCGCCGTGACCGACATGGCGGTGTTTGAGGGCTTTGAGTCGCTCCTCACCAAGAACGAGCGGTACAACCGGGAATCGAAGGGCGACAAGGGGCTCACGGGCTTCCAGTCGGATGCCCTGATGTTCAAGGACATCCCGATCTCGTACGACGTGGCGTGTACGGCGGGGGCCCTCTACATGCTCCAGACCACCAACCTGAAGCTCGCCTACCAGTCCGGCTACTGGATGAAGGGCTTCCCGAGCGTCGATCCTGCGAACCAGACCGCCGACATCTTTAAGGTGATGACGATCTGCAACCTCTACTCCAACAACCCTCGTCGCCTGGGCGTGATCACCGCGATCAACTAAAAGGCGATCCCTGGCGGGGGCGGGTTGCTCACCCTAGCTCCCGTCAGGGTTTTTCGTGAGGCACGTCATGGCAACTACGAAGTATCAAGCGATGCTCGACGTGCTCAACGGTAAACCGATCGAGCAGACCCGCAAGCCGGGGAAGATCACGAAGGCGAAGCCGCTGCCGCTGGTGAAGGAGACCTGATGAGTGTCGGGCTCGCGATCACGAAAGACGAGATCGATATCCGCGCCGGAGACATTGCGCGGCAGTTTCAGCGCAGCTTCGGCGACGTGCTGACGCTCCAGCAGTTCCTCGCGGCAACCCCCAATGCGGATCTCATCGCCCTAGGCTACACCGACGCGGAAGTCGCGGACCTCAAGACCGCGTTTGCCGATCTGATGGAACTGGGCACGATCTGGATCGGGGATGCGGCCCTTGCCGCGCCGAAAGATTTCCGCGTGTTTGTCTCGCGCCTGTGGGGCGTCGGGGCGTTCTGAGGAGGAGTCCTGATGTCTGTCGATGTGCCGTTTGATCCCGAGGGGAACGACCAACCCGAGCCCCCGGCTCGCAGCACGAACGTCGCGTTCACGGGCGATCAATTCGATCGGCTGGTCGAAGCGATCCGGGGCGGGCAGACCGATCGGGTCCAGGCGGAAGCCGAGATTCATGCGCTCGCGATGCGGAAGCAACTGCGTCCCGAGAACGACACGCATCCCGACTTCTCGGTCTACAACCCTCGGGGCGAGCGCGATCACCCGCGTCCGCAACTCGTGTGCGATATGTTCCTCGGGCCCTACCCGCTGGAACGCCAGACGCTCATGCGGCAGGAGATCGAACTGCTGAACAAGCTGGAACCGGGGAGCTACGAGATCACGAAAGCCGATGGGCTCGTCATCCCGTTCCATGTGATCCCCCGGATGCGCGTCGATGGCAAGACCGTCGAGCGGCTCACGATTGCGTTCCCCTGCGCCGACGACGATCAGAAACAAAACTTCCCCTCCTTCGCGACGATGTTGCGCGAGGTAGTGGATCAACAGGAAGTCCGCAAGCTCACCGCGAGCGTGTAGGAGAGGTTCGTGACCATCAGACGACAGCCCAAGCGTCGGACGCACACTGCCACTCCCGAGGGGCCGACCGTCTACGAGGCGTCCGATCCCCGAAGCGTGGTGGATCCGAGCGTCCCGATTGCGCGGCCCGATCCCAGTAAGCCGTACCCGGAAGAGAACCCGATCTACACACCCCCGGGCGAGGAAGCCCCGCCGCCGACCGTGGACTCCCTCGTGCCCAACTCGGCGACGTTGGGGGATCCCGACTTCACGATCTCGGTCCTGGGCACGGGGTTCGATGAGGAGTCGGTGATCGTGTTCAACGGCTTCGATGAGCCGACGACTGTGGTGTCCGACACCGAAGTGCAAACCGGCGTCAACATGGCCGTATGGGCAGCCCCCGTCGCGGTGGACGTACAGGTCCGCAGCGGGGCGGGGGTACTCAGTAACGCGCAGACGTTTACCTTCCTCGATCCCGTTGCTGGCACGGCCAGCCGATCACGTCATCGCTAGAACAGGAGACGATCATGGCCCTCGATACCTGGGATCCTCGTGCGGCGGCGGCGGGTTCACCGATTGGGTACCCCGCGCTCACGTCGCCCTATCCACAGTCCGGCGTGGCGGCGTACACCGATCCGGTGACGCGCCCTGTGCCGACCCTCGCCTCGATTGCGCCCAACACGATGGTGGCGGCGGCGGCAGTCCCGGTGACGCTCACGCTGACAGGGACGCTGTTCACCAACGGCTCGCACGTTTCCTTCGCGGGCATCGAGGACCACCCCCGTATCAAGAAGGTCACCTACATCAGCCCGACGCAGTTGAAGGTGGATCTCGATCCGGTCGGCCTCGTCGCTGCCGCGTACGCCGTGGTGGTGATCAGCGTAGACGAGCAAGTCTCGACGCCAGCGGTCAACTTCACGCTCACGTAAGGCGTGGTAGTCGATGCCCAAGCCCCCTCCCGATCCGAAGGAGCTACGGTATCGGGCCATGTTGCGGGTGCTCAACAACGAGACGGAGGATCCCGACCTCGCCAAGGATCCCCGTCTCCTCAACGACGTGCGTGAGGTGTTTGCGAAGGACCGTCCCCCTGGGCATCAGGGGCTCTTTGCGGACACACCTGATCCGCCGCCGTCGCCCGCGATGTTTCAGCCGGATCCCGTGATCGCCGGGAGTCCCGAGTTTGCGCGGATGGCGACGACACTGGCGAATCTCGATCCACGTATCAAAGCGGGCGTGCATCGGGTGACGCAGGGGCCAGGGTATAGCGGGATCAAGGCCCTGACCGACATGGGCCTCAGCCCGGATTGGCTGGGCCCACAAGGACTGGAAGGCGCGTACGCCCACGGCGACATCTCGGTGAAACCGTGGGGACCGTCCTCCGATATTCGCGATCCCAACTCGACGGGCGTGCTCGATACGTTGATTCACGAGTTTTCGCACGCGTCGGGCAAGGATGAAGAGAGTGCGATGGCGGCGGGCGGGCTCGCCGAGAAGTATCGCTACCTCCGTGAGGCGGAAGGGAAATCGCGAAAGCGATCGACACCATGACGCTCAACGAAATTGAATTGGATGTCTATCGGCGGTTCGATTACGCCGATACGCCTCCGGCCTCCGTGAAAAACCGGATCGACGGGTTCATCAATCAGCGGCATCGGCAACTGCTCGCGACCGATCGGATGCGGTCCTTGCGGATGGCGACGACCACGCTGGTGACGGTCCCGAATCGCCCGAGCTACGGGTTGCCCTACGGGTGCGCTCGGATCACGCGGGTGATGGATCAGGCCAACGGGTTTCTGCTCGGGACCAATTCGATGGAGTGGGTCCGTGAGCACAACGCGAATCCACAGGACGTGACGGGGACGCCCGAGACGTGGATCCCGCTGGGGTTCTCGCCTGTGGCGACTCGGCTCATCTTTCCTGTCGCGCCCGCGTTGTGGATCGCCGCCACGCTTGTGCCGCCTGGAACCGCAACGTTTACGCTGGTGCTCGTCGGCGACTACCTGGGCACCCCAGGACAAATCTTTACGCTAACCCCTACCCTGAGCACACCAGACCCGCTGGTCCGCAATCCGGTGGCGCTCCCGGCTGGGTTCACCCCGACCGACATTATCGAGTTCACGAGCAGTGCCGCGTTGACCGGCTCCGTCGCGCTCTTTGATGCGGACACGGGCGGCAATCTCGTGAGCCAGATCAGCCGGAACCAGACCACCGCTCGCTACTACCGCATCGGGTTCTATCCGGTCCCTTCCGACACGCTCACCTACTGGGTGGACTACGAGCGCGAGATCCTCCCGCTGATCGACCCGCTCGATGAGCCGATGCTCCCCATCGACTTCCACGACATCATTGCGCTCCTCGCTCGCATGGACGAGTACGAGTTCAAGAGCGACGACCGTTGGTTGACGACGCGCACCCTGGTCGATGCGCGGACCCGGGAACTGCGAGCCTGGGTAGACAACCACGATGCCTACCGCGCCCATGCGATCCCTGTCGCCCCCAGCCCGTCGCGTCTCGGGCCGATGTTCCCGGCCGGGAGCTAACCCGTGGCCTCGCGCACCGATCTGCTGACCATCACGGATCTGCGGGGTGGCCGCAACGGAGTGGACTCGCCGTTGCAGCTTGAGGCCGACCAATGCGCGGAAGCGATCAACGTCGATTGGTTTGTCGGGCTCATGGGGCGGAAACGCACCGGGGCGACCGCGTTGTGGGGGCCCGCCCCGAGTAACGTCATCCTGTCGATCCTCCGGCACGTCGTCGCCGAGGAACGCGACAACGAGTTGTGGGGCTTCGACGGGACCGGCGCGGTGCGTCGGTTGCTCGCGGGCGCGTGGAGCAGCCTGTCGCTGATGAACCCGTCCGCGACCGACCCGATCGTGGTGGTCGGCGTGTCATTCAACGGCAAGCTGTTTCTCGCGTACCCCAACACCGACGCTCGCTTGCATGTGTGGGACGGCACGGTGATCCGCGCCGTGGGGCTCAGTGCAGCCCCGATTGCGGCGTCGGTGACGGCAGCGGCCGGGACGGGCATCTCGGCCTATCGCGGGTATCGCATCGACTACACGCGCCAGGACTCAGGCGTCACCGTGCGCCGGTCGGAACTGTCCCCCGTGAAGTCCCTCACGATCGCCAATAACGGCGGGTGGGTGATCACACGCGGGGCGCTCCTGAACGAAGGCGAGACGCACTGGGAACTGTACGGCTCGGCAGTGACGGGGACCGCCAGTAATGACCCGGGGCCGTACTACCGCATCGCCACGATCCCGATCGGGACCACGAGCTACACCGACATCCTGCCGCCCGCGAGTTTCCCCGGCACCCTGGAACTGTGGCCGCTCATCGGCAGCTACACCCTGCCGCCCGATGCGCGGTATCTGATCGTGGACGAGGCGCGGCTGATCAGTGCGGGCCGCTGGAACCTCCTGCCGACGATCTCCAGCCAGCAAGCCTCGCGGGTCTGGTGGACGCCCATCCTCAACGATGCGTCGGGGGTCGGCAACGATGAACGCTTTGACTGGACGACCAGCAACATCCCGTTCATCGACTTCGACCCGGGCGAGGGTGGCGAGATTCGCGGCGTCGGGGGCCCGCTGTTCGACGCGATCCATGTGTTCAAGTACGACCGCATCTACAAGATGGTCCGCACGGGAGTTGCAGGGGCCCCCTATCGCCCTGTGACCGTCACGAAGCGGTGCGGCACGATTCGCCATCAGACGATCGTGCTCGCGGAGGACGAGTCGGGGCACGAGTGTTTGTACTTCCTCAGCAAGCGTGGGCCGTATCGGCTCGGCCAGAACGGGTTGCAGTACTGCGGACGCGACATCGAGGATCTGTGGGCGACGGTTGATCTCACTAAGGCGTCGGATGTCGCGAAGGGGGCGCACGGGATCTACCACGCGGATCTGCATCAGGTCTGGTGGTGGGTCAACACGGGCGTGTCGGCGTCGGGCAGTCCCGATCTCAAGCTCGTGTTCGATGTGAAGCAGGGCCGCTTTACCGAGGTCGGCGGGGTGCGTCGGGGCTGGTGTCAACACCAGGGCCGGTCCTCCTATGCGTGGTGCTCCACGATGTATTCGGAGAAGTTCCAGGTCGATGCGACCCCGGTGCAAAACTCGCTCAAGCTGAAGCCCTACATCGGGAGTGCCGAGGAACTGAATCCGTCCACCGCGACTCGCTTTTGGGTTTGCGATGTGGGGGTGCGCGATCTCGGATCGTTTGTGCCGACACTCATTCGCACAGGGGTAGTGCTCCCGGGCGGATCGGTGGCGCTCCACGGCGGCGTCATCGAAGGGCATCTCGTGGGCTGGTCCCTCCCATACCCTGCGCCCACCCCCGCGACGTTGCCGATCTCGGTGACCACGATCCGCGACTTCGGATTGGAGGTCCGCACGGCCGTCGCCGCGATTGGACCTACGACGCCAGTGACCACGCGGGTCATTGTCCCCTTGCGCGATCTCGGCGCGGCCAGTTGCGCGGCCCTCCAGGTCGAGATTTCCAATCCGGGGATCATCGACGGGCAGTACGCCCTCGATCAACTCATCTTGCGGGTCCGACGCGAAGAGGATCGCTAGTCCGTGCAACTCGCGCTCAAGTTTCGCAACATGCTCCCCACGGTGGTCCGTGAGGAACTCGACGGCCTCGTCGCGACCATCTCCGGGTTTTGGGATGTCGAGCACAAGGCGAACGGGAGCCACGGCGACATCCACGTCGATTCGATCACGGTCGGCGGGATTCCGATCATCCCCGCCGCTGGAGGCGGGACGGGCGGCAGTGGCTCCGGGGGGATGGAGTACCTCGGGGATTACCGAGCGGGCCCTGCCTACCATGACGGCGACATCGTCGTCGCCGCCGATGGGATTGCGTACGTGTGCGTGGTGGACGGGACGACCACGCCGCCTGAGCCCTGGCCCGGGGGTGGCGTGGCCGTCAACGCGACGGTCGATGCGACCTACTGGGTGGTCTCGCCGCACGGCGCGTTGACCAATGAACGGGTGATGAGTTCGCTGGCGAATGGCTACGTCAAGGCTACGCTCGGAGAACCGTCCACCGTCGCGCAGATCCCGATCACCGATGGCGGTACGGGCGCGGGCACCCCGGCAGCGGCGAGAACTAACCTCGGCGTCGGGAACGTCGGCACCCTCAATCTGAATGGCAATGCCGCGCAGTACCTGGACGGGACCGGCGCGTGGACAACCCCGCCGCAAAGCGCGGGCGTCCCGTCAGGGGCGATCGTCTTTTTTGTGACCCCGTGTCCCCCGGGCTACACCCGGATCGCCGGATGGGACGGACGCTACGTGCGGATGAATGGCGCGTACGGCTCGGGGGGCGCGGCCTCGCACTCGCATGGGCCGGGGACGTACGCCGCGCCGACGCACACGCATGGCGTCGGCACCCTTGCGAGTCCATCGCACAGTCACGGGGGCGGCACGCTCTCTGTCGCCGCGCACTCGCACAGTGTGCCGAACACGGACACGGCAGGGAACCACGCGCACTCGTTTACCGCGCAGACCGACGTGGAGTCGAACGGCTCGGGGATCATGGATGCGGGCGGCAACCAGAACTGCACCCGTGCGCCCCATACCCACGGGGTGAGCGGCAACACGAACACGACCGGCGATCACTTTCACACGATGGGGAACACCGGGAACGCCAACCCCGGCATCACGGGAGGCGCGACCCAGGGAGTCGCCGCCACGATCACCGGAGCGACGGCGGCATCAGGGGCCCTCGGCGTCACGGGGGCGTCGGACGCGCAGTCGAACCTGCCGCTCTACGTGGACTTCTTCGCCTGTCAGAAAGACTAGCCGTGACCACGACGCTCACCTTCACCGACGACCAGGGCAAACGCCATTTCGAGTTTTGTTTTGTCGGCTTTGTGCTCGGGGGCAGCTTGGTCGATAAGAAGGGGCTGACGATTCTCCGTCGCGAGATGCACCTGTTTGAGAAGTTGGAAGCGATCAGCGAACCCAAGCCGTGCGGCAAGAAGCTGGTCAATGGCGAAGCGGATCGCCAACTCCTCGCGGACGGCGAGCGGCAATTGGAGATCGATAGCGCGGAGTTCGACATGCTCTACAACTACATCGCCGCCGTGCCGTGGCAATCGGGATCGCCGGGACGCCATGCGCTTGAGACCCTCGACTGGTTGAGCGGTCATGGCCGGTCCTAACCCCGCCACGACCGAATGGGTTCCGGTCTGGAACCCGATGTCGAGTGGACCCGCAGGGCCACAGGGTCCGCAGGGGAATCCTGGCGCGACAGGGCCGACTGGTCCCACAGGGCCGACTGGACCCACGGGCCCCGCGAGTACGGTTCCTGGCCCGCAAGGACCGGCTGGACCGACTGGGGCGACAGGAGCGCAAGGCCCGACCGGCGCGACCGGCCCCGCAGGGACCGACAATCCGACGCATGTGGTCGGCCCTGCGTCGGCAACGGCGAATGCGTTGGCGACGTACGCCAGCGCGACCGGCAAGCTGCTCCGTGATTCCGCCGTACTAGAGACGGCGGGTGTGCTGAGTGCGAGCGGGTTGGCCGTTCGCGCCACACGTCCCGTGGTGTCCGTCAGCGATCCAGCGGCCCCGATCAACTACCGTCTCGGGACCACGACGATTCCCCAAGCGGGCGGGTGGCTGGCGAATGCGTCGTACGATGGCGTCAACGTCAATGCGGACGACATCACGGCGATGTCCTCCTACTTGCAGCAGAACACCCAATACGGCAACCTCGCGTTCTTCACGGCACCGGCCACGGCGAACCCGCGAGCCCACTCACGGGTACTCCTGATCGATAACGCCGGATCGATGACGCTCGCCGGATCGATCATCGAACGCAACCGCACGACCCCGATGGGCGAGTGGATCACCATCCCGTACTCAGCGGGGTTGTTCACGGGATCGGGATCGATGACGTGGACGGTGACGGCGGGCGGGGTCACGACGCTGGCCTACATGCTGATCGGGCGCACGGCCTTTGTGTTCTTCAACATCACGGGCGTGGTCGGCGGGACGGCCTCGTCGGATCTGTACATCTCCCTGCCGTTCAACCCGACGATCAGTTCACCCTCCAATGCGCGGATCGCCGGGACGACGGCGCAGGCCGCGCTCGCGTATTTCCTGGTCGGCAGTTCCAAGATGGGCTTCCAGCCGTTTGCGGGCGGCAACCACACGCTCCAGACGATGGCGTTGCAGGGTATGGCGGTCTGTCAGGTGTGAGGACTCCCTTGTAATCGCGTGCGCTCTCCATGGTAGGAACCTAGACACATGGCGTACGACTACTACGGCCAAGGCCAAGGATCGCAGTCGGAAGAGACGCGCAAACGGGACGCGATGCTCCGGGCGCTCGGGCCGAACGGCGCAAAGACCGACTTCAATCTCGGAGGGGCGACTCCGGCGACGACTCCAGCGCCTCCTGCGGGTGCGGTCCCGAGTACGGCTCCGGCCCCCGTGGTGAACACGACAGGATCGTTCTCGTCGCCCGGATCAAACAAGGCCGTCAACGGTGTCGTCCCGTCAGCCGACCCTGCGAATTGGGGCAGCACGCAACCCGTGTACGGAGCCCCCGATCCGAAGATCGATTACGACAAGCTCGGGAACCGTGACTATCTGGACAACACCCCGGGCGGCAGTTTCTGGAGTGACCAACTCGGGCCTCCCCCGCAGGGCTACGTCTACAACGCCAACGGCGGGTTGATGAAGAAGCCCGGATGGGACAAGTTCGATGACGTGGCGACGGCGGCGACCATCGCGGGCGTCTCAGGCGGGACACTCGCGGCGGGCGTGGCTCCTGCGGTCGGTGGGGCGATCGTCAACGCCGCGACAACGGCTGACGTGCCTCGCGATCAAATGGGCAATCCGTTCACGGACGGGCGCGGTGCGGTCGATCCGAATCCTGCGGGCGGTCCTGCGGGCACGAGCACGATGAACGCTCCAGCGACCAACACGGCAGCGGCGACGGGTACCACTGATGCCGCCGCGACTCCTGCCGCTGGAGGGATCACGCTCCCCGCCGAGATCGACACGAACGGCTTCGCGAAGCCTGGGTACGCCGTCGCCGGTTCGCCCCAGGCTCCTCCCGGATGGGATCAGGCGAAGTGGGCGAACACCGCGCACCAGTCGCCGAAGTACGCGGTCGGCCGGATCATGTCGCAGTACCCGCAGACGACTGAGGGTCTCAAGCAAGCGATGCCCGAGATCATCAAGGCGTACCCGGGCGCGACACAGACCGGCGAGGACACGATCAAGATCCCCGGCGTCGGGGAGATCGATGTCGTCAAGGCCGGGGGCGGATTCTGGTGGGGCGCGGAGACGGATGCCAACGGGAACCCGATTCCGAAAAGTGGCGCGGGTGACGGCGGCGGCGACAGTGCCGCGAATCTCGCAGCGGGGTACAACATCGGCGGCAACGCGGCCGACTCCAGCACGATCGCGAAGATCATCGAGCGGCTCGGTGGGCTCGGGGGCGTCAAGGGCAAGGGTGGCGTCATCTCGGCACGCGATGCGGTCCTGAATAAGTTGAGGGTGTGATGGCGACGACTGCTGATCCGTTTGCCGCACAAGGCGGCGGCACGCAACTACCGGGAGGCCAGTGGGTACCGAAAAATCACCCGCTCGCGCAGCCCGGAGGGACGACTGCGGCTGGCGGGCCGTCTGCGCTGACCACCACGCCAGGGGCCGCGCCGATTCCTGCGCCCGGGGGCTCGGGCAGTGGCGTCAACACGTCGATGAGTTCGTACAACATCGGCTCGCCGCTCGCCTCGCAGACGGTCACACAACCGGGCCAGGGTGGCAGCACGATCCAGGGCTCGTTTCGCGATGCGCTCCTTGGGGTGATGAACACCAACCCCAACGACGTGAAGCTGTCCGATCCGGATCTCGCGCCCCAGGCTCGGGCGTATCAGGACGCACAGACACGATCGTTGGGCGAGCAGCAACGCACCGCTGCCGAGCAAGGGTTCGCCAGCGGGGCGCTCCACACGGGCGCGTACGGCACCACGCTCGGGGCGCTCCAGCAGCAACAGGGCGAGTCGATCGGGCAGTTCAATGCGAACCTGCTCTCGCAAGCCAAGCAGCAACGGCTCGCCACGCTCCTGAGTTCTCTTGGGATCGGCGGCGACCTGATCAACTCGGCCTCCGCGCAAGGCGTGCAGTCGTCGCTCGGCCTGGGCGATCTCAACCTGCGAGCGCAACTCGGCTCGGGCCAGTTGAGCCTCGGGCTCCTGCAAACGCTCCTCAACGATCGTCAGGCGAACAACCAGTTGGGGTACAACGTCGGGACGTTCCAGGCGAATCAGAACAACAAGGCGGCGGGGGGTTAGGCGATGGGGTTCCTCAGCACGCTCGGCAATATTTTCGGGAGCAGCAAGGGTGGCGGGTACGGCGACTACATCAAAGTCGGCGGCGAGGTGCTCGGGTCCATCGCCGCGAATCGCGCCCAGGGCCGTGCCACGGAAGGGACCGCTAACCAAGCACAAGATCGCAATGCCCTCCTCTCGTACATCGCCGAGCAGAATGCCCGCGAGGCCAGGGCGAAGCTGCTGGAGGATGCGACCAAGGACCGCGCCGATCGCACGCTGACCAATGCCGAGACACGCGCCAAGCAGGTCCGCGAGGGCGACCTGATGGCGAACGTGCAGCCGGTCACGGTGTCGGGGCTCCCGGATTACATCCCGAAGATCCAATTCAACGGCGGGTTGACTCCGGCCGCGTTTGGGCCCGCGACCCGAGAGGCGGGACGCAACCTCGCGCAGCAAGCGTTGGCGGCACAGATGAGCGGCAGCGACATTCCGGGGCTCCCCGACGTGGGCGGGCTCGGGGGGAATGCGCCCCAACCGACGCCGCTGCCGCAGTCGGGTAAGCTCGATACATTCCTCGAAACAGCGGGCGCGATCGGACTCGGCGCGAAGGGGCTCGGCGAAGCCCAAGACGCTCGACGGAAGGCGCAAGCGGAGCAGGAGGCGGCGAACGCTCGCACCAACCCGCAGGAGATTCCGGCAACCCAGCGATTCGACACCGTGGCGACCCCGGACGGGCGGGGCCTCCTGGTCGGGCAGGATCGGGGGATGTCGCAGATTGAGCAGTTGATGCGGATCAAGCAAATGCAGGATGCGCGGCGGGGACAACCGGACGTGCCGTACACGGATTAGATCATGGGACTCGGACTCCAAGGCGCATTCGGGATCCAGGGCGGGTTCGACACGCTCAACGAGATCATTGCCCTGCGGAAAAAGGACGAGTTGATCGCGCAAGCCGAGAAGGATCGGCAGCGGCAACTCGCGCTCCAGGAAGCCGCGCAGCGTGACAACGAGGCGTACCGTCAGATGACGTTCCAGGGTCTAGAGCGGCAGCGCAAGATCCAGGACGAGGATCGGGATCAGGCACAGCGCGATCGGAAAGACGCGGCGGATCAGGCCGCGAAAGATCGGCAGGCCGCGATCATCAAGACGCGTCTGGAGACGTTGCCGCCTGACTCGCTCGGCTCAGAGGGGGATCGAGCCGATGCCGCGTCGGTCGGGCTCGATGCGCTCTACACGCCGAAGGCCACGCTCCCGCAGGCGCACGGGATGGTCGAGCACATTGGGGGCGCGGCTCCGGTCGATCCGTCGAGTGCGCCCGGAATGATCTACAGCAAGGGGCCGACGTACACCCAACAGAAAGATGCTGCCGCCGCTGAGGAGCGGAAAGGGGCGGCGAAGGATATGGCGAGTCTCCGACTGGCGATCGCCGCCATGGGGCAGAACAAACAGCCTCCGGCGTACTACAACGCACTGCCCTCGACGGCCTCGCCTACCGGCGTGGTGCTCGTGGATGCTCGCACGGGGACCGTGAAGTTTCCTGACATGCCCGCAGGGTCTGCGCCGGGATTGATCGGACCTCTGGCGCGAGATGCCGCGAAGGCCGCAGCGCCGACGACCGCATTCATCAACTCGCTCGATACGCTGCAAGCGGTGGGCGAGAAACACAACTGGCAGGGTCTAGGGATCGTGCCAGGAGTGCGCGGGATGCTGGCGCGGAGCGGCTTGGTGTCGGCTCCCCCAGGGATGATCGAGATGCAAGCGGCTGTTGATGACGTGCGATCGTTCATCGGCCATCAGCGGTACGGCGCGGCCTTGACGAGCGGAGAAAAACAGATCCTCAACTCGTTTGTCGCCAACAGCTACACGCCGGGGAAGATCACGAGGGAGATGGTGGAAGCCGTCAAGAACATCGAGCTTGGCGTGTTGCAGAAGGCGCAGGAGGGTCCGTTTGGTCCGCTGAATCGGCAACCGCGTGCGCCCGAGATCGGCGCGACTCCAGGAGCCGGAGTGCCGGATCCATTCGGTGGTGTTCTTGATCAGTTCGCGCCACGAAAGTAATCGATCATGCCGACCCCTGCGGACATCGCGCAAGCGTTGCGGGAAAAGAATCCCAAGTTTAAGGATCTCAGCGACCTAGAGATCGAGACAATCGTGGGGTCGGCGGATGCCCGGTACCGCGATCTGTTCGATCGGGCGCATGGCACCTTGCCGTCGCTGGGCCCCGAGAAGCCTCCCGACCCGAAGCAGTACGAGGCCCCCTCGTCGGATCGGCAACGTGCGTTAGAGCAGATGCAGCGTGACTTCCAGCCGACGCCATTAACGATGGACTCGGCGGTCCATGCGATTCCTGCGGCAGCGGGCATGGCGGGCGGGGCAGCGGGTTTCGCCGTGGGTGGACCCTTCGGAGCGATCGGCGGGGCAACAGCGGCGGGATCCGCAGGGGAGGGACTCCGGCAGTGGATCCAGAGTAAGCGTGGGAAGGAAGGGCCGCGTCCGATGTCCGAGCGGGCAGCAGACGTGGTGACCGAGGGCGGCATCCAGGGACTGAATGAAGTCTTTGGGCAAGGAGTCGCGGGACTCCAACGGGCCGTCGCTCCGGCGCTCTACAAGTACGCCCTCAAGCCCTCGCCTCGGGCGCAGCGCGAGTTTCCGACGATGGCGGAGGATGCGCTCGCGGCTCGTGTGCCGATCTCGAAACTCGGACAGGCGCGGGCAGCAGAGACCGCCGCCGCCCGGGGGACCGAAGCAAACGCGATGATTCAAGCGGCCGAGGATGCCGGGGCCCGCCTGATCGATCCGATGACTGACGTGTGGGATCCGATGATCAAGGAAGTCGGGCCCATGGCCGAGAACCAGGCCAAGGGAGGATTGCCCGGGGGGCGGGAGACGCTCGCGAAACGCCGACAGGATTTCGAGCACGAGTTTCGGAATCCGCCGCCGCGCACCCCGTCGCCTCCCGTCGAGCCCCGTCCGCTGACTCCGGGCAACGTCGCCCTCGCAGAACAGCAAGCGCAACTCGGACCCGCGCAGTCGCGCTTAGTCCCCGCCAGCATCTTTGGTCCGACGAGTCACGAGGTTCGCACAGGGTTGGAGTTGGGCCCTCAGGCATCGTTGGTCCCGCAGCGGATGATCTCCGGACCTGAGCCCGTCGCTCCCGTGGTGGAAGCCGCCGCGCCGGAACTGTTCCGCAAGGCGGGACTCATGGAAGGCCAGGGCATCAAGCGGGAGATGCAGAGCCTGTCGGACAAGCTGTTTCGATCGCAGGAAGCCGGAAACGAGATCGATAGCGTCGGGGCCGAGGCGACCAAGAGTCTCGGGCACCAGTGGAAGGTGGCGCTAGAGGATCGCGTCGGTGGGCTCAAGGAGAAAAACGCCGAGGCGCAACGAGCGATGGGTGTCGAGCAGGGTATCGCCAGTGCTCGCGAGCGGAGCGGGGGCTTGCGAGGGGCGCTGATCACGGGAGGCGTGGCGGCGGGCCCTGCGCTGGCGCTGGCGACGGGGAACCCGATGACGGCCCTCGCGCTCGCGGGGACGGGGGCGCTGGTCAAAGGCGCGACGTCGCCGTACGCGTTGTCGCATGGAGCCATCACGCTCGACCGGCTCGGCAAGCACCCTGTCGCTCAAGCGAACGTCTACCGCGCCATGGTCGAAGCGTTGCGCCAGAGTCTCGCGGAGGATCAGTCCCAGCAGGACGGCCAGCCCTAGACCTACAGTCGAGGTGTAGACACCTCATCCGCTCGAGTACCACTTACTCGGCACGGCCCGCTGGTACGCAGCCTGTATGCTGCTTGCCCGCGCTAGTTGCCACTTCGGCATCATCACTCCCGCTCTCTTACACCTGCTCGCCACGGTCGAGGAGTACGCCCGGTACCACGACTACACGGTCATCGTGCTCTCCTCGACAGACGGGGCGCACGCGGTGTACTCCGGCCACGCCCGAGGGGAAGCGATCGACTTCCGGTGTCGCGACCTCATCACGGCCCGGGACCAGCACCAGTTCCTCGCGGACCTCCTGACGCGGCTCGGGCCCGAGTTCCACGGGAGTCACGAGCACCCGGGCCGACCCAACGAGCACTATCACCTCCAACTCCGACGCGGGGTCACGTTCCACGCGCCGACCGTTCCCACGCATGTGTCTCGGTTCTCACTCCGATGAGTACACCTCCATTGCCTGTCTCGCCGCTCACGCTGAAGCCCAGCACCCGTCGTCGCTTCGATGCGTACGACACCCCGCCGTGGCAAGTCGATGCCCTGATCGATCACGTGCCCGCGATCGCCGGGGCGTTGTGGGAACCGTGCGCGGGAGATGGCTCGCTCCTGTCGCGCCTCCTCGATCGCAAACCCGATCTGTCGTTCGTGACGATGGACATCGACCCGTCGAAAGATCCGATGCTCGTCGGGGACGCGACCAACCCTGCGACGTGGCGGGAGTGGATCGACAAAGCGGGACGCCCCGATTGGATCGTGACCAACCCGCCGTTTCAAGATGCCTTCCCGATCCTCCAACTCGCGCTCGCGACGGCGACGGTGGGGGTGGCGTTCCTCTCGCGCCTGAGCTTTGTCGAGCCGACCAAAACCCGGGGGCCCTGGCTGAAGGATCACCCCCACGATCAGCGGATTGTTTTGGAACGGTGGAGCTACACGGGGAACGGCAGGACCGATGCGAGTACGACCGAGTGGCTGATTTGGGTCAAGGATTGGCGCATCCTCACCCCGCCGTTTGGTATCTCGGCCTTTGGGTACCGGCCCAAGAGCGACTATCAGACGGGCTAAGGGTACCTAGTACCCTCTTTTGCACTACTTCCCCAGGGTCGGCCGCTTTTGGCTGGCCTTTCTTAATGGGATTTGTTATCAAGGCTACGGCTCCCGTTGGCCTTCGGGGATATTCAGGAGCGTCCCCGGCTCCGAAAGGGTCCAGTCACTATGGAATTTGCCCGCTACGTCGGTTCCCATTTCTATTCGCGGTTCACCGACGCGAAAGCCTTCCCCCTCTTAGTGATCGGATCCGATCGCTGGAGCTACCAGGAAGTCGCAACCCTCGGCGTGATTCAACCTCGGGCGTGCCGCATCCTCTCCAAGATCGCGCACGATCTGAAAGTCAAGAACACCAAAGACCTCTATCGACAGACCTCGCCGTACATCCTCGCGGGGTTGGAAGGCGTCGGGGTGACGACGTTGTACGTGGCGCTCGCTTGCTTCCAGGCGATCGGCCTCGATGTCGATAAGTGGTACGTGCGCGGGAAGGATGAAGCGATCCGCACGTTCGACACCTTGAAGCATCGCGAACAGCAAGCTAAGGCGCGGACGATGGAGAGCGAACGGAAACGGAGACGCCTCCGCTCGACGCGGCAAGTGAAAGAGTCTGAGCGAGCGTCCGTCACTCACTAATCAGGAGACCAGTCATGCGATTACTCGACACGTTGATCAAGAAGCGAGACCATCACCTCGACATGGCTCGCAAGTTTCAGGATCTCATTGCGGTCGTCACGGGCGAGCCCGACATCGCCAAGAAGGTTCACGATCATCGGCTCTCAGTGGTGGAGCAAGCGTTTGCCCAACACGCGGCGAACGGCAACGGCAATGGCAACGGACACGCGCCGAAGAAGTCCAACCACATTCGCTCGGCGAAGTTTCGGAAGGCGCAGGGACTGCGGATGAAAAAGCTGTGGAAGGAAAAGCGGGCGATGATGTTGCGCGTCACCCGGGCCGCGCAGCGGAAGTCGGCGGCATCTCGGAAGGCCAACAACGCGGCCGCACGGGAGGCGACGGTCTAGACCTTCAGCGCATTCCCGACCAGGGGGAGCGGCCACTGTTCTCGCAGGGGCCCTCCCTTTGGCTTGCTCTTCCGCCACAGCAACCACGTCGCCAGTAGTTCCATCGACTCAAACACCGGGATGTCTTTCGCGTCGGCGTACGCCTTCTCGGCCTTCGCCCCCTGCGACTGTTCCCACCCGTCGAGCATCAGCACCGCATCGCATCGCTTCACCAACTCCAGATCCCCCGCGAGCCACGTCGCATCGGGGAGGGCATTCTGAAAGTGGCGGGTCATCGTGTGTGGGCAAATGGGCACGGCCCCGAGCGTCCAGATTTTCAGGCTCGCCAATTCTGCGGCACGGATGTGCTGTTCGATCGCCCAGGCATTGCTCGCCCGGTAAGGTCCGGCCGTGTAGACGACGATCATGAGATCACCTTCTCGGCGGGCTCGACCTCGCCGCCGATCATGTCGAGCAGTTGCTTGGTCTCTCGGAGCGACAACGGATGATTGGCGGCACTGCCGGTCCACGCGATGAACGTGGCGAGGGTTCTCTCTAGCGCGGTGATCCGTCGCTGGAGATGCTTAATCGCTTGAGCATCCGTCATGCTTCCTCCGCGCCGTAGATCCGCTCGTGTCCGCAGACCGCACACGCCCAGGTGTGGAAGCAGGTGTGTGCGAGACTACTCACCCGCACGAAGTAGTGTGGGGTGTGCCGGAGTACCGCGCTCTCCGCTTCTCTCGTACTTGTGCGTGAGTACCCGACCTGGGCGAGCTTGATCGCTTCGGCTCCGAACACCTGCAACCCGGGCGAGCAACTCCCTTCGCAGCAGAGCAGCCGGATCTCCCGACACGGCGGCACCGCTACGTCAGGGGGTGGGGGCGCGGGTCCGACGAGGACGGGCTCGGGTACCGGACCTTGGGCCGGGGGCGATCGAAGGTAGTGACCCCGCGCACCACGCCGCAGTGAAGGCACACCCACGAGGCGCAGTCCTTCTCGCGGTGCTCCAGCACCAGCGGATGCTTCCTCGCGAGGCACCAGACGCGGAACAGCCAGTTGATCCCCCACACCTACTCCTCCGCCGCTACCCGAACGTGCAAGGCCACGCTCGGAGTTCCTCTGACCGTCGCCGCCTGAATCGTCTCGGGCGACACCCCTAACTCCACGAGCCGGTGCTTGTCGAGCGTCAACCGCCCAGGGTTCTCCTGGAGCGTCAGGTTGTACGGCCCGACCCTCAGCGTCTTGGTGTCGGCGATCGCCAGCGTGGAGGCAATCTCGTCGCTCAGGGTGGCGATCTCCGTGAGGAGCAGATCGCGAGTCGCGATGAGGGCTTGCCGTTCCTCGACCTTGGGCCGGAGGTTCTCGGCGAGCCCGACGATGGTGCTCAGGGTCTGTTCGATCTTGGGCGTCACGGGAGGTCTCCGTCCTGCCACAGACGAGCTTGTGGCCTGGGCTTGCGCGGCTTCAACTTCACTGGAGGGGCGACAGGTACTAGTACTGGGTCCGGCTTCGGGTAGAGGTACCCGTGCAGCGTCTGGAGATCGCACGCGAACCGGATGTGCCAGGGCGGCGGGCTCGGCGCGTGAATCGGGATGACGATGAAGTCCCCGACCCGGAGCGGCTCACCGTGGATCTCGGTGAGTGCCCGATCGCCCAGCACGAGTCGCATCGCCGTCTCACCAACCGTGACGATCGTGAACGGATCGATCAGGTTGAGTTCCATCTCGACTTCCTCCCAGTCGTCGCCGCTGGTGAGGTGCGAGCAGAACAGGTCACTACGATCGAAACGGATCGCGAGCGCGGCGGTGAGGATGTCGGGCGGGATGTCGCTCAGGAACGCGACGGACGCTGAGGGCGATCCCTCACCCTGGACATGAGCCATACGGCCAGGGTGAGAGGCAGGTTGTGTACCAACTAGTCGGAGGGTGCGTTACCCCCACCTTGAGCCAGCGTCGTAGCAGCGTCGAAGCCGTCGAGCCACGCCTTTTCTGCGTTGCATTTATTGAGGCCCATCATCGTGAACTGCTTCGGTACCTTTCGCGCCTCCGGGGCAGGACCGTCGAGCCACGCCTTAAGGAGCGAGAGGATCAGCCCGCGCACCGAGATCCCTTCACGTTTGCACTTGGCCCGCACGTCGGACCAGAGTGTCGCCGGTACCTTGTCGAGGAGGTACCGGCCGTAGGTCTCCGAGCGCGGGGTGAAGGCGCGAGAGTAGCCGCGTTTACTCATGGCCGTGCTGCTCGATGAAGTCCTCAAAGCAATCCGCGTGGACGTACCCACCCGACTCGCGACTGTAGTACCTGCGGAGGCACCCGATCGCCTCGTCGCAGATCCCGCACGGGCTAGCCTCGATCTCTCTGAGGCTCGCGCAGTCCTTATGCTTACACTTGGTCTTACACGCGCCGAGTTTAGTCCCTGGCTTCTGGAGAATCCCCGCAGCCATTACTGTCCCCTCGCTTCCAGCCGCGCCTTGCAGTCCGCGCAGTCGCAGGGCCGTGCGTACTTCAATGTCCGGTACGCCTCGCCTTTGGTGTCCTCAACGATCCCGTGTGTGCCAGGGTCGAGCCCGTTCTCCCATCCGTCGATGAGTTCGATCCAGTACCCACTCGTCTCTCGATACTCCGTCTTGATCAAGCCTCGCTGTCTCATACGATTCGTCACTCCAGATATAAGAGTATCATAGAATCATATGATTGTCAAATCGGCCTATTTCCGAGACGGCTCGTGCGCGGCCCATACGAGTGCGACAATGCCCAGGAGGATCAGCAGCATGGTGAGCCCCGTCGTCGTCATCGTTCCCCCAATGCCTCGGTGATCTTTTTCGCCAGCGTTTTCCCGATGCCGTCGATCTGCATCCACTCCTCTTCGCTCGCCTCGACCAGGGCCCGCACCGTCTTGAAGTGATCGGCGACGGCACCCGACTTCCCGATGCCAATGCCGGGGAGTTCTGCGGCGACTCTCCTGGCGAGGCTCGGCTTGTAGAGCAACCCCGCGTCGAGCATCGGCGAGTGCAACGCCACATGCGCTCGGTGCTCGTCGTACCCCTTCGCGGTCCACCACTGGTACAACATCGCGACGAGTGCGGCGGTCTCGGATCGATCCCAGGCTCTCCGTACGTGGACCCCGGCTCGCACCTCCAGTGTGGTCAAGAACGCTTCGACCTCACGGTACGTCCACGGTCTCCGGCCTTGCGAGTGCGGCGCCCACACGCGCCCCTGTTGCGTTTCGAGGATGCCCTCGTCACCGGACCTGTACCGCCCCTCGATGAGGAGCCATGTGTGTTGATACTCATGGACGAGCTTAGGCAGTTGATGCCCGCTCAGGCGTCCGCTCGTGATCGACTGGAGCAGATCCCCGATGCGTTTGATCTCGACGCCGATAGGGACGGGGACTTCGCCAGGGCCACGCCCGAGCCACGCCACGTCGGCCGAGTCCAGGGTGGTCAACTCCACCGGCAGACCAAACGTGCGGAGCGGGCCAAACAGGTCCGAGCTTCCGATGCGTCGGTCGAGCAGAATCATCAGGTGCAACCCCACTCGATCCACGCCTCAACCGCCGTGCGGATTAGCCGCTTCTCGTTTCGGGCGAGCTTAGTTCTCGTGCAGCGTGGTAACTGACAGCAACTCGCGAGGAACAACCCGCCGACCGGATGCTCCCGAAGATCGCCAAGGTTAGTGGGCGCGTGTCGCGGGCGCACCGGACAGTGGAAGTCCCCACATGCTACGCAGGGTGTGATCAGCGTGAGGAACGTGTGCAGCAGCCCCATGTCGTCGGGGCGTTTGACTTCCAGTCGCTTCCACTTATCCCCGGTGCTCGCGACAGACACGGCGGGGCGCAGGAGCGGCCACTCGGGATGGTCGATCAGGCTCGGCCACTCGGGAGGGTCGATGGGCCTCACTCCCAATCCTTGGGCTCGCTGTCGGGAAACACGAACTGCGCCAGCGTCGGGAACGTGATCATCTCGTTCACCAGTTCCAACCCGACGACGCTCGCATTCTGCCGACACTTGCCGACCTTGAGGTGGTACCCCTCTCCGTCCGTCCACATCCTCGCGTGCGCTTGCACCAGAAACGGGATGTCCTTCATGCCCGAGAACTCGTACGCCCCCGTGCGCTTGTCGTTGATCCACTCCGCTTTCAGTCGATGCGTCAACAGCAGGTTGGCCTCGCTGTCGTACGCCAACTTGATCAGTCGCGTCATGGTCTGGTTGACCTCGGCGTACTGGTGCGGCATGACCTTCTCCAACTTGCCAAACGCCGCGAGCCGGAGCAACTCCCACAACTCACTGCCCGTGTCGATCACGATCGTGCGGGCCTGGGTCAACGCGGTCTGATAGTTCTTCTCGACCTTGGCGAGTTCCTCCTCGGCGGCGGCGATGATGCGCTCCCTGGTCCCGTTGAAATTGAGCTTCACCGTCGCGATGTAGATCGGCTTCACCGACTGGAAGGGTTCGATCACTCCCTCCAGGCCGTAGTCAAAATTGATGAACGCGATCGGGCCCGGGGCCGTGAGGGTGAAGCGGGTTTTCCCTGCGCCCTCTAACGCTTCGATCGAGAGGATGAGTCGTCGCTTGACGGTGGAGTTGGCGCGGGTGAATCCAGGCAGGAAGGGCACGGGAGTCGGCATGTCCGTGCTGATAGCAGGTTGCGTACCGACTCCCGCGATCGAGTGAGCTACTTCGGCTCGGCGTCGTCCTCGACGGGCACGAGCACCCAGCCGTACGCGGCGGAGTACTTCATCTCAAAGTACCGATCGGGATCGATCGGCGTGGTCAGCACCACGGGCAGTGAGATGGTCGGGGTCGGCGAGTGCGGCGGCAGCGTGTTGTCGGGGGTCACGGGCGGCAGCGGGACCGGCTGTCCACTCGGGTACCCACCCCCCGGCAGGGCGTTGTCAGGATGGCCGCTGAAGCCAGGGAGTCCCTGGTCGGGACGGCCGTACCCTGGGAGCCCCTGATCGGGACGGCCTCCACTCGGCCGACCGTACCCGGGATCGACCGGAGGCCGACCCTGCCCGAAGCCCGGGTCCACCGGGGGCGTCGGCAGCGGGTACCCCGGCGTCAGGCCCGGGATGCCGTCCTCAAGAAACGTGAGTAGTACCAGCTTGCTGTTCATGTCTGTTCTCTCCTCAGTACCGCCGCTTGGTTCACGAGCATCATCCAGTTCTCATCGATCTCGCCGCCGTGGAACCGCAGATCCCAACTGCAATACTGCGGCTCGCGGTGATCCGAATAGTTGCCATTCACGAACACGACATGAAGGCGGGCGCGGATGGTGTCGAGCAAGTGGCAGTAGGCTTTGATCTGGACGAGCCAGTGCCAAAACTTTTTGTCCTCGGGACAGCCCTTGCTGCTCATCCACGTACATTTGATCTCGTCCACGATCGCGCCGTCGCTGTCGAACGTCACCCCATCGGGACTGCCGACGATGCCGTCCTTCTCCATCTCGCCAGGACGCCACACGTCGATGCGTCGGCTGGCCCAGGCGGATTCGATCGCTCGTTCTACTGTGAACCCCATCTCGATGGGCGTCCAGTTGGTGATCTCGCCGCCGAAGCGTTCCGGCTCCAGCCCTTTGCAGATCGCTTTGATGATCGTGGAGACGTGGAGTCCGGTGGACCGTGACGGATGGGGCTCGACGGCGAGATCCGCCACAGTCACCGGACGCAGGGTGACGATCACCCGAGGCTCACCGTCGTCCCGTCGAACGCAAACACGCCCTCGGCCACGGACTGCTGGAGAAACGCATCGTCATACACGAGCTTGACGATGGCGTTGCGGTCGGGGTCTGAGGCCAGGAGTCGGAACGCTTCCTGGGAGAGCTTCGATCGCGGCACGGTCCCACCCTTCTCGGTGAGGATCGAGATCACCGTGGCGCGAGCCTTCTCGGTCAGTACTCCGTCGCCGTTGCCGCCCCCGGGCTGTCCTGCCTGACTCATCGGAGGCTGGACCGGACGCGGGCCCGCCGTAGTTGCAGGGCTCGCCTTCGCCACAGGAGCCCCCTTCGCAGGCTTCACAGGCGCGGCTTCCCACGGCAGTCGGGTGATCTTGGTGACCAGCAGGTACGTCTTGCCTTCTTTCTGATCCTTCAGGCCCTGCCGCTTGGGTTGCGCGACCTGATTGACGTGTGCGCCCAGGCCGTCGAACACGCTCGCATCGCTCCCGAGTTTGTCCTCGGGGAATCCCGCGTTGATGATCGAGGAGATGAACGCGAGGGCATTGGTGTTGTTGTTGAGGCCCGTCGCCCCGGCCTGGGGGATCAGCGTCTTGCCGTCAGGGCTCGGGAGTACCTTGTCGGGATCCCCGGCCGAGTAGTACTGCTCGTGCGTGATGCTGTCGGGATCTTCCATGGTGATCTTGAGGGCCGTCGAGGGCTTGCTCGCCTTGCCCATGTAGTCCCACACCACGAAGCGGCATTCCTTGAGGGTCACGTCTACGTCATCGAGAAACGCGCCCGCTTGCGCGTCTGATGGTCTGAGACTGAGCGCACCGTCCATACTCGTCACCTCCAGTGCGCGGTTACGATCGCGCAGCGGGAAGAGGGACAGCAGGTTGCGTACCGTTTGGGGTTTACAGACGAGATGCCTGCTCTCGGCCTCGGGCTTCGGCCTCGCGCTCAAAGATCGAGATCGCTTCCAGTTGATCGCGGCGACAGTCGGCGGGGCCGTATCGCTTATCGTGCTCGGCACGAGCCGAAAGGGACTTGATCGCGGCGAGCAGATTCGATCGAGGCGTGTTGCGCTCAACCTCCATGGGGTTCCTCTCCGTCGCCGACGTACTCAAAGACCGCGATGATCGTTTCGTTCATCTCGTCAGGGCGAGTCATCATGCGGTGTAGTTGGAAGCGGTACAAGCGGTACCCGCGAGCGTGGTTCGTGATGAGCACTCGCTCGAATTGCTCGGCGAGAAGCCCGCTTCCTGGCGTGACCTCGTGACCGTCCAGCCAATTTTTCGAGACCTCGGCGACGATGAATGGAAGGGGCATCGGCGCGGATTATAGCTTCGGTGGAGGTGCGGGGATCGTGAGCACCGATCGGAACGCATCGAGGAACCACTGCGGGGCAAAGCGTCGGTACTTTCCGACAAACCAGCGGACGTGATCATCGAGCACCAGGGTCTCGCAGCGATCGTCCTCGCTCCGCATCCCGCGCCCGACTGCTTGCACCAGATCCTGCATCGCGAGGTACGCCGGATAGTCCTTGTCCTTCACGGTCCTCGCCGCGATCACCGGCTCACGCGAGTCCGGCCACGGTACCTTGAGTACGACCTGGTACTCACACGCCTCGCCCGCAAAATCAAACCCCGTCGTCAGGCTCGGGCTCACCATCACGGCCCCGGGCCCCGCTGCTCGAAACTTCGCGACCATCTCGCGGGTGGTCGCTCGCTCGTGGAAGATCATCCGGGCGTGGTGTTCCGAGTGGTTATAGATGAGCTTAGCCCGCTCGTAACTGCCCGTGTGGATGATGCCCTTGCGATCGCCCCGGGCTCCGAGGATCTGATCGAGCCGCATCAACCACAACTTCGCCCCGGCCGCGTCGAGCCGGTGATCGATCCTGACCGTCGCCACATGGATCACGGGCCGACGTTCCACGGGGAACGTGGAGGGCTGGTAGTACCACCCCATCGAGGACGCGTTGATCCCGAGGCTGTCGATCGTTTTCGGCGCGAGCGTGGCACTGGTGAACACGATGCGCGGGATCCCTTTCAGGAGTGCGCCTTCGACGTGCGCCCCGATCTCCAGCGGGTGAAAGCTGTACCCCTTCTCGCTCTCGATCACGAGCCACTCATCGGGCTTCGCATCCGCCAGCCGCTCGATGACCCGAAGCGTCTGTTTCTGCGAGCGCACCTCGCGCATCTCGACAGGGGAGAGTCGCCGCTCCTTCGCGGTCTTGGTGAGCGCGTCGATCTTCCGGGTGAGATCCTTCCGGTGGTCGTTCGCCCAGGCCGTCCAGACGATCGCCTCGGTACTCCCCGGAGCCGTCATGCCCACTTCGGCGAGTTGCCGCAGGGTGATCGTGCTCGTCAGGTACCCGGCGACTTCCTCCGGCGCGGCATGGGCCTCATCGAGGATCAGGCAATCGAACTCCCCGAGCCCGTCGCCCACCGCGCCCTGGTGCATCCACGCCTGATAATTCGTGACGAGGATCTTGGTGCGCTTGGCGTGGCTGATGGCGTCGAAGTACCCGCACCCGCCATCTCGCCACGCGCACGGGAGTCCCGCTTTACAGGGCCCGACGTCGCACTGGTTCCCCTCGCTTCGGTACTCGGCGTACAACCCACCCAGGTCGAGCGCACGGCAGCGGTACGCCCCCTGGCCCCGCAGATCGGTGAGGCCAATCGTCTGGAACGCGGAGCCGATTTGATCCTGGAGGCCCTTAGTGCTCGTGAGGATCGCCGTACGCCAGCCGGTGAGCGTGGCGAGGGTGGCGGCGATAAGGCTCTTCCCGGCCCCAGTGGGGAGGACGAGCCCGTTGAACCGATGCGGGCTATCGACAATGAACGTGATCGCTTCCGGTTGCCCCGCCCGCCACTGCTCAAAGGTAGGCGGGGCCCCGCAAGCCACAGGAGGTGGCAGCATCGAATCACCGCATCGGAATGTGAGGCAAGGGGGCTCCGACGTACCCGAGCACGATCAGTACCGCCAGGATCACCACCACTACCCAAATCACGGTATGGAGTGGCTCGCCGATCCCGAAGGCCGTCAAGATCGCCTTCGCGGCCCAAATCACCAGACAGATCAGAATCAACGCGACGAGTAGGCCGAGGATGGTCATGTCGGTGTCTCCTCCTCACGGTTGTGGCAACGCCCCGAATCTCCCCCGCTCGGGACCACGCGGGTGAACACCTCACCAGGGAGGAACACGCAAACCCCTGGCGAGGCTGGAGCTTCATTCCTCGATGTCGGGGAGCTTCCCCCAGGCCAGCGGGATCCGCAGTCGCTTGTAGATCCCCGGCCGGTCCCGGTGCGGGTTGCTGCACGAGTAGCAGACGGCCTCGATGTACAAGCCCTGCTCGGTCATGTGCATCTCGACCACGAGTAACGAGCCGTTGCAATGCGGACACCAGACCGAGACCTGAGAGATCCCCACGGTGTCCGGTGCGAAGCGTTTGAGGGCGTACGGATCGACGGCATCCCGAGGGCGGAGCGAGAGGCCCCGGTGGAGCGTCCTGGCGGGCTCAGGCGAGGCCGGAGCCGGGAGACTGGAGGACAAGGGGCGGGCGGGGAGCGGCACGTCTAACAGCCCCTTGCGAGGTCGGCGCGGTGTAGCATGAGGATCACCTTTCATGCGGCAAGCGGACGCGTGAGAGAGGTGGGGGGATGCGACACCTTTTGCGACAACCCCCCACCCTGTTTTGCCTAGTTATTCGGCTTCACGAGGTTTCACGAACAGACACGCAAAGCCGAGCTAACTTGTTGAAACTCAACCACTAACGGGCCGATTTTCTACGGAGTTTCCATGTATCCTGAAAACTACCCAGAATTCCCAGAGCACATCGAAAAATCCCAATAAAACCGGCCGTTTTTGACGATTCGCCTCCCCCCTGCGACACCTTTTGCGACACCTCCCCTAGACGATCTGTCCGGCCGCTTCCACCAGGGCTCCCAGCGTGCATTCCTCCGCCACGTTGTAGTGCTCAAACGTGGTGCTGATCTGCTTGTGGCCCATCAGGAGTTGGAGCACCTTCGCCGGTACCTTAAACGCCATGCGCGTGCCGTAGGTGCGCCGGAGATCGTGCGGGGTGAGTTGCTCGATGCCCGCCAGGACGCAGGCCCGCTTGAGCCGCTTCGCCAGACTGGAAGCCGTCATGGTGAACAGCGGGTCGGTCGAGAAGGGTTCCAGGCCCCGCGCCTCGCGTTGCGCCTCGACGTGCTCGACCACGGTGGCGTGGATCGGGACGTTGCGGGAGTAGCCCCCTTTGGCGACCTCGCCCCGCACGCCGATCGTCGCGTGCTGGACGTCACGGGGACGCGTCCCCAGGAACTCCGAGATCCGAAGTCCGCTGCCGATCAGGATGCGTACCGCTCGGACGATCTCGGCGTCGAACGTGTTGAGGACATCGAACAGCCGCGTTTCCTCGTCGCCCGATCGCAGGTACCGCTTCTTGACCGACTTCTTGGGCAGCTTGATCCCCTTCCACGGGTTCTCGCGGAGCAACTGCTTGTGCCCCACGACATGCTGCAACCACGCCTTGATGATCGCGCACTCGACGCGCACCGTGCCCGGGGTGAACGGCCGGTCGTACTTGGTGTGCGCCTTGAGCCGCTCGATCATCCACTTGCGGCACAGATCCTTGGTGACGTGATTGAGGCGGACCTTGCCGTGCGGATCGATCGCGTCCACGAAATCCTTCACGCGCAGATTGACCTCGGGCGTCTCGGCGAAGTACTGCCGCAGCGTCGGCATCTTTTGCGTCGTCCACCCGAGATCCCCCTCGCGTTGCGCGGCCTCCAACTCTGCGCCGCGCCGCCGCGCCTTCTCCAGGTCGGTGAAGCCGGTGGACTCGTTGATCTGGACGCCATCGATCTTGCGGCGGTAGTACCACACGTCGCCGCCCTTCCGCCTGTAGTAGCCGGTCGGGATCTTTTGCGCCTTGGCCTTCTTGGGTTTCGGAACGAGGGTGATTACTCGTCCGGTGTCGGGGGTGGACTCAACGATCGGAGTACGTGCGACGGGATTGGTGACTGGTGACATGACTGGTGCGCTCCTGAACGCAACGCCGCATCCACTGCGGACTTGTCGAAGTAGAGTCGAGACCCCATGCGGATGACCGGGATGCGGCCGGTGGCGACGAGCCGGTAGACTCGCGCCAGTTGATTCCGCAGGGCTCGCTCGCCCGAGACGCCTTCCGGCACCGGCTTGATGATGCCCAGGTAGACGCCAACCTCTACTATATCAAAATATTCTGCGACAGTCTGCCCGCTGGGGTGCATGGCCGTTATGCCTCGGGTTTCGGGAGTACTAGTAACTTGAGGGCGGATCGCTTCGGGAGGATCGGCCGGACCTGGGCCTCCAGGAGCCGCACGCCTTCCTTGGCCCACTCGGGGTCACCACACGTCCGGAAGTGCTCCGCCTGAGCCCCGTAGACCTCGTGGGCGCGTTCTGTCATCCCTCGGGCGACGGCCGCCCCGACGACCTCCAGGGTGCGCTGGACGCCTTCCAGGACGGTCTGTTGCATCCGCTCGAAATCCCCGACGAGCCGACACGGGGCGAGCGCGGCGAGTAGCTGATCGTCCCCGGCGAGTGTCGCCGCCGTATCGAGGAAGTCTCGCAACGCCGCGACGTACACATCGTTGGGGCACTGGAACCGATGCGGCATCCGATCGCACAGATCCAAGGCAGCGGCTTTCATCACGGTTGGGACTCGGAAACTACAGGGGACCATCGCCCCGGTCGTTCGCGCTGGTCGTTCACTCGGGCCTGGAACACTGCGACTCGGCGCGAGGGGGACCGGGGCGGGCGTGGTCACCGATCGCTCCCGAAGTCCTCACGCATCGTCCCGCTGGCGAACGTCCGATAGCCTCCCTCGTACCGTCCCGTGTCGGGCTCGCGGGGGTGCAGCTTCGCGTCGGCGATGGCGAGGGCGTACTCCTCACGGATCGCTTGCAGTCCCCGGTAGATCACGTACGCCGTCGCCTCGTGGCGCTCTAAGGAGTTTTTGCAGTTGGCCTTGTGGATCTTGGCGAGTTCATCGAGGGCGAGAATCAGATCCGCTGCCTCGACCTTCGCGTAGAGCGTGAATCCGTCCATGACTGGTTCCTTTCTGCTATGTCCCCGAGGGACGGTGCGCGGTGATCGTGGGGGTCACTGCCAGTCACTTCAGCAACCGGCCAGTCGCGCTCTCACCGTCCCGGGGACGCT
>Ga0207642_10000032_pt1 | contig 45065 bp, 37 predicted proteins | sample KBSMisM22_FD_184309 | JGI IMG/M metagenome (GOLD analysis project Ga0207642, IMG submission 184309) | Miscanthus rhizosphere microbial communities from Kellogg Biological Station, Michigan, USA - KBS Miscanthus M2-2 (SPAdes) (version 2) | ecosystem: Host-associated > Plants > Roots >... | reverse complement strand
TTAGGCGGTTTTTTAGGGCGTAAAAACGATGGGAATCCAGGATGGCAGACGCTCTGGAAAGGTTGGGTAAAATTATTAATAATGCAGGAAGCTCTAGCCGATTTTCAAAAATGTGGGTAATGACAAGGTCTTAAGGCCTGGGATTTTGCATGATTGGCGGGCGGCTTCGAACTCCCGCCAATCCGAATTTTGAAAATACCCGGCCTCTATCTGCTCACAGCCTCTCCTAAGAAGTTAAAATTAGTGAGAGAGATCGAACGGTTGGGTCTAAACTTTGGTAAGATGATTAATGGCTTCCTTCACTTTCAGGAGCGCTTCTTCGCTAGCTTTGATAAACTCTATGTCATCTTTTACATTTTGATCATTTTTAGCCGCTTCTAAGTTTTTATGTGCTTCCTTTAAATAAAACAAATCATCTTTCCCATACTCTAAAAGAGCTAAACCGAATCGGTGCTGCCATTCGACAACCCTCTCAGGTGTACTAGAGCTAAGATACTGAATTACAGCATTGCCGAACTGAAAATTCTTATCTCTAATGGCTTCTGAAGCCATCTCCATAATATAATCTGGCTTCATGTTCGGCATCGCCATTAAATCTCCAAGTTGCTCTTCGAGCCCTTCAAGGTTTTCTTGTTTGCTAAATTTTTGGTAGCATGCATGTAATTTCCCTGCCTGTTGCAATGGAACGGATATTTTTTTGCCTGCAAGGGCTTGCGCTATTTCTAACGCAGCTTGTCCCCCACGTCCTTGCCCAAAGTTAGACAGAGCAACTATAGTCATAGGTGGTTTGCCTTTTTGTTCTAATAAATAAAAGCCTGCTGAAGCACCTGGCGAGTTTCCATCATGGCCTAAGATACGGCCATGATCAACAGGATGAACTTCTAAACCGGAAGCGTACAAACCATTTTCAGCTGGAACCAGATTTGTTTGCATCTGCTCAAAATAAGAAGAGAAGGGACCGTGTCGAATTGCTTTAGAAAAATTCATCCAATCTTCTGTTGACATCTCCCAGCAGCCATTACCTCGACCTCGTTCATCGTCCATAGGCGTAGAACTTTGTCGATCGATTAGCTTGGTCTCTCCAGAAGGAAGTTGGGTCATTTGTTTAGGAAGTGAATCAATATTGGGTTTTTCTGCGTAACCACCCGCGTCTTTCATAGTTGCCTTAGCGAAAATCTCCTTCTGAATATGCGACTGGAAAGAGCGATGATCCGAATGTTTAGCGATTATTTTTGCAAGGAGGTTAAAACCGAGATTAGAATAGTGATGGTGTCCAATTTGCTCTGGTTCAAATATATGGGGAGCTCCTTCTCCGGTTACTCCAGCAGTGTGATTTAACAATTGTTTAACTTTTATTTTTTGCATAGAAGACGTTAAGCTGCTATTTTCCTCATGGCTATCATATACCTCTTTAACGTCCTCAGGTGTTAAATATTTATCTAGGGTTTCATCTAATTTGATCTTCCCTCCTTGAACCAGTTGATAAATTGCTATGGCTGTCAGCATTTTTGATACAGAACAGCTATTAAACAATGTGTTTGCTTCAAAAGGGCTTTGATCTTGCGTTGTTTGAATAGACCTAGAAATTTCTATATCCCCGACAGCCACAGATACAAAACCAGAGAACAGTCCAGACTCTTCTAATTGATCCAAATAGTGATTAACTTCTTGTCGAGCAGATTCGATGCTATTGCGATCTAGCTCACCCCCTTTGGGAGCACCAATGATACCCTTAGCTATTTCTGTTGAGGGGGAAGTTTGTTTTTCTGCTTGGAGAGGTGGCGATTGTGGAAGATTTGTTTTTGGAGGTATTGGCTGATTTCCAGTAGGCTTTAATGACACATTACCCTCATCTATTTAAAATTAGCAAATAACAATAACAGCCTGTTGTCTATGAAAGCGTGACGTCAAGCAGTTCTTCATGCAATTTCCCTGAATTAAACTTAATATTGCAAATATATGGAATAAGATAAAAACTACAAATCTTTTCTTGAGGGAATGCATGTGATACCGTCAATTTATGAGCCTTCTTGCAAAAAACCTATAACCTAGAAATTTCCTATCAAGGCTTACCAAGCATAAATATTTGAATGTATCTCTTAACGCTCAAAATTAACCTTATCATCCTCTGCAGCATTCACGCTCTTTTTCCAGATCCGTCCTTTCCGAACTGACCGATTATTTCTATATGGAATACAGGAGAAACTTCTAAGGTGATCACTCCTGTTCTCAAAGAATACTGCATGAAATTGTACGACATCTTTCAATATTGCTTAAACATATTGCCACATTGGGATGTTTGTCACCTAAAGCCACTTTCGCGATCTCCAGTGCCTGCGTGAATAGCTTGAGGGCCTCTGCGTAGTTCCATTGGGAATAATAACAATTTGCCATATCGGATAAACTCCTTGCCACATCGGGATGTTTGTCACCTAAAGCCCCTTTTTGGATCTCTATTGCCTGTGAGTACAGCTCGAGAGCCTCTGCGTAGTTCCCTTGGGAATTATAACAATTTGCTATACCAGATAAACTCGCTGCCACATCGGGATGTTTGTCCCCTAAAGCCGCTTTTCCGATCTCCAGTGCCTGCGAGTACAACTTGAGAGCCTCTGCGTAATTCCCTTGGCAATAATAACAAGTTGCCATATTGTTTAAACTCATTGCCATATCGGGATGTTTGCCACCTAAAGCCGCTTTTCTGATCTCCAGTGCCTGCGAATACAACTTGAGGGCCTCTGCATAGTTCCCTTGGGAATTATAACAATTTGCCATACTCTCTAAACTCGTTGCTACATCGGGATGTTTGTCACCTAAAGCCGCTTTTCCGATCTCCAGTGCCTGCGAGTACAACTTGAGAGCCTCTGCGTAATTCCCTTGGCAATAATAACAACATGCCATACCAGATAAGCTCGTTGCCACATCGGGATGTTTGTCACCTAAAGCCGCTTTTCCGATCTCCAGGTGCCTGCGTGAACAGCTTGAGGTCTCTGCGTAGTTCCCTTGGGAATTATAACAATTTGCCAGATGGTTTAAACTCGTTGCCACATAGGGATGTTTGTCACCTAAAGCCGCTTTTCTGATCTTCAGTACTTGCGAGTGCATCTTGAGAGCCTCTGCGTAGTTTCCTTGGGAATAATAACAGTTTGCCATGCCTTTTAAGCTCGCTCCCACATAGGTATGTTCGTCCCCTAAAGCTGCTTTTCTGATCTCCAGTGCCTGCGAATACAACTTGAGAGCCTCTGCGTAGTTCCCTTGCCAATTATAACAATTTGCTATACAGTTTAAACTCGTTGCCACATCAGGATGTTTGTCTCCTAAAGCCGCTTTTCTGATCTCCAGTGCCTGTGAGTACAATTTGAGGGCCTCTGCGTAGTTCCCTTGGTAATAATAACAATTTGCTATATCGTTTAAGCTCGTTGCCACATTGGGATGTTTGCCCCCTAAAGCCGCTTTTCTGATCTCCAATGCCTGGGTATTATATTTTAAAGCTTCTAAATAATGTCCACGTGCATATTCCCATGTTCCCATTCCCATTAAAAGAAAGGCTGTATCTTTCGTTTGCTCAACTATTTTTAATATTTCATTTGTATGAGAGACCCATTCCGTTGCCTCCCTCATCGTCTTCGCCCAATCTTTTGTCGTATCAAAGCTAAGCTCTGAACTAAAAGCAACTAGGATTTTCACTGCTTCATTGAAAAATGTCAGCATAGCCTTTGGCTGCAAGACTTTCTTGATATCTAAATGCATTGAAAACATCTTCATCTCTGGATCGAACCTGAGCAAAGCATGTTCCACCAGTGCTGTCTTAATCTCTTCTCTTTGAAGAATAAGAGCTGCTCTATCTTGATACCCTGCCGATTTCAACCAATCTTCTAGATACGCAAGTGGAATCGCGCTAGCATTGAGATGAGAACAAATAAAAAGCCATTTTAAGGCAGAGGGCGGGAGTCTTTCGAGGGTCAATTTGATAGCGACTTCCAATGTTTTAGGATTTCTCTCCGACTGTTCGATCGGCCGGACCTGCTTTTCAAGGAGAGAAATATATTCTTCGATAGGCATTCCTGTACGCGCGAGATAACTTCCAATCTGGCCTAGAAGCAGCGGATAACATCCGCTGAATTCTAGAAGCCTGGTAAAATGAGGAGAATTTTGCTTCGTCACAGTTTGTAAGAGTTCCAATGCCTCTTCAGGAGAAAAAGGTAAAACTTCTGCCCCTTCAACACCTGGCTTTTTACGATAAGAAGTGATGAGTACAACCCCTCCTCTCTCGGGAAGAGGAACGGAATCATTGAGATTATCGAAAATGATCAGCCAAGGCTTTCCTGTATTTTGTGCAAGGCGGTTATGAACTTTTTGAACAATGATCTCCTGGCTATCGTGATTCTCGAGGTAGACCTTGAGTGTGTTTGCAAGAAGGCGGTATCCCATCGCCATCTCTTCAGATGTTCCACAAGAAATCGTCCAGAGAAGAGAAAAATCATCAAGATGATGGTTTGCAAAACTAATCGCGAGTTCGCTTTTCCCTATGCCTCCAGGTCCATAAAGAACATGAATTTTAGACTGGTTTGATAAAAGTGGGATATCAGCTAAGAGGGCTTTGGCGAGATCTTGCAGTAGCTTTGTCCGACCCACAAAATGAAGATGAGGAGGTTTGACGTGGATGGCCCTTTGGATCTCTTTCGGCATCCGAGGAAAATAAAACTGCGATGCTTCTTGAGCTTCTCCTCCAAGTTTCGTACGCAGAATATCATTCCCTTCTCCGATCTTTTGCATATCCAACTCAAGCTTTAATAGCATTCCACCTGGGAGAGTAACGGCTATGTCTGCTTGTTTGTTATCACCCCACCAATCGATGCAGATGTTTTGATCTGACATTGTCAAAATTAAGTCGATAAGGTGGTCAGCCGAACTCGATTTGAAAACTGACGAGACGAGCTTAGTTAAAGCTTTTTTGACCTGTGGATGCAGTTCGGCAGCTTTTTTATCTTTGGCAGCTACAGTCTTTGGAAACAAGAAGGATACTTTGCTGTTGATGCCAAGGAATTCCAACACCGCCCTCTTATTTTCTCCATCCCATTTAAAACTCATTCTCTGAGAAAGGAAAGGCTCAATTTCTGCGAACTGATCTCCTAGAATCTCTGACAGTTTAGCACGTAAGAAGTCTGTTCCGGCCATTTTTTCGAATTCAGTGCGCAGCAATTCTTTGTTATTTTTCCTATTTAAGATAGTAAGAATTTGAGCTCGGCGAGGATCATGCTTTCCGATGGTGCATAAAACGTCTAAAAGTTTGGTGCTAAGTTCAAGCGGGCTATCAAGAGTTTCAAGTAGTTTCATGCGAAGCGTATCATGCTCGGCTTGGATTTCTTTGACATCCAATTCAAGCGTCAACTCCATTCCTCCAGGAAGGGTAATGAAAAGCGTGGCTTTACTCGTATTACCTTCCCATTGCATACGAATATTCTGATTTGGAAGAGTCAACGCCAAGTCAAAGAGGTTGCAAAATAGGGCAGATTTTTCCGAAAATTTGGGTTGGAGCTTTTCTCCTCCGAGCTTGAAGAAAATCTCTTCAATCTCTGGAAGCAGAGTGACAGGCATTTTCTCCTCTTTAGATTGTGTGGGAATCTTAAGAGAGGCTTTGCCAGTAATGCCTAATTTCGGAATATTTAAATTGTCTACAGAGACAGCAAGGCTGTCTTCAATTGAGAGGTTTACATCGAGTTTGGTTTGATCTGCAAAAAAGATCTCGATCAAGGGCTCTAATTTTTTAGGAATTTTGATCAATTGTTTGAGGCTTTCGAAAACAGAGATTGTTGATTTAGGTGCGATAGCAACCGAAACCTCAGGACGAGCAACAATTTTCGTATCGATAGGAACAAACTCATACTTAACGATATTGGGCTTCACTACAGCATCTTTCTTAGGAGCCTGTTTTGGAGAGTCCTTCAAGTCGATCTCAAGATTTTTTAAAAGTGCATCTGGAAATAATGTCCATGAGGTTTGTAAGGTCAAAAACATCTTTTTAGTGGCAGGATCGTAAGAGATTTGATCGATCGAGATATCAGGAATCAGGGCATTTTTAATGATAAATTTCGTTCCTATATCGAATTGAATCGAAGGATTCTTGAAATTGACTGCTCCTCGGATATTTGGAGGAATAATCAGTGCTGATTTGCTACCAATCGCTGTAACGAGTTTACTCAGAATCGGATTAGAAATATCTATCGAGCTGATCTCTTGGATATGGAGAGCTAATTGCTGTGGAAATCGGATCTCAAATCGAGAGGTTGATCCATCCCAATTGAAGATCATCTCTTTGCTCAGGAGAGTCTCAATACCTGCATAATTCTCTTTGAGAATGGTCTTTAGGAAAGTTCTCAGAATATCAGGAGTTTTTTCTGATTCTTTTGAGGTGGGGAGTTTCAGGGTCAGTTTAAGGGAAGCGCCATTTGGCAGGGTAATGGCAATGTCAGCAGACCCGTTAGACCAGGTGAAGCTAAGGACTTCGGAAGGAAGTGTTGAAATCAGTTGAATAAGCCCTTTGACTTGTTCCTTTTCTGACAATAAAGGGTTCAGAGGTTTACTGAGTTTTTCAATGATAATCGGATGAAGCTCAGTGACGGCTGAAGTGGTTGGTTGCTTAATCACGGGCAGGCTAAGTATGGCTGCGCCTTGAAGGCCTTGTGCTGGCATTTTGATATCTGCCATGAGTTTTAAAGAGTCATTTTCAAGGCTGACTTTAATGCCAGTGTTTGTTCCTTTGCCCAGAAACATATTCATGAGAGGGGTAAGAGATTCTGGGATGGGAAGTAAGCTCTTGAGCTTGTCTAAGGTAGAGAGTGTGGTGTCTTTCAGGAAATTTTGGACGACCAGGTCTCTTTCTGGGTCAAAGTTCTTTTTGGATTTTTCTTTTTCAGCGGCTTGAGCTTGAGGTTTTACAAGAGAATTAGTTGCGAGTTGCTCGGCCTTTTTACTGTCACATAGAGATAATGGCGGGGAAGATAAATTTCGTGTCTTAAGCTCATGTTTAGGATGGTGCTGCTCTACTGAGGTATTTATGCCCTGAATTTTTTCGCGTGATGAGAAAGATTGGCTCAAAATCACAGTTTTAGGCTGATCGGTGTATAAATATTGTGCGTTAGGGTTAGGACGTGGTTTCGACTGATCAATGTTTTGAACAGTAGATGTGACAGAGAAGGAATTTACCGTTTTTTTTACAGACACAGTATCCCCTTAGTTTTATTTTTTATGACGCTGCGTACCAAGCTTTGCTGGTCTAGGAAGCTACGTTAATTGATGGTCGCGCGCTTCATTGAAGTGGAGTTTAATAATAATACCCATTTTAGAACACTTTCAAAATGAAAGTATGACAGAGCGCTATTAATTTCGAATGATTCAGACTTGGCCCCAGCAATACGAAAAGTGCGAGAACGTTTTCCAGAGAAAACCATTACTTTAGTTACTCCCCCAGTCTCTCGTCGATGTAACGAATTATTACAAGCCACCGGTGGGAAAGGCTAAAATCAGAACTGAGCAACTTGAAAAATCTCTTTTACCCGAAATTGTCCTGGATAAAAGAACATTGGCTTTTGTAAGTCGGCCAAAAGAATATGAGCCTTCTTTCACAATCCCTAGTCTGCTATAATCTGTGATCTTTAACCTGTTTCGACTGTGGAATTAAATAGCCCTGCTCTTCATCAATTTTGCGAGCAAAAAGAACTTTTCTTAATTCTGACTCAACTTATTCGAAGTTCATAGATATTCACCTATATGGTAGACTGAAGCTCATATGAGAAAGCTACCGGTAACTATCAATAAGAGAAAGATAACAATGTTTTGCGAAAAGCATCATATTGCTTTTTTAGCTCTCTTCGGATCGATACTTACCCCCCATTTTTCTCGTTCTAGTGACGTCGACATATTGGTCAAATTTGAGAAGAAGCACATCCCCTCTCTATTTTCTATCGTCGATATAGAATCTGAATTAGCCTCCATTATCGGCAGAGAAGTTGACCTCAGAACTCCTAATGATCTCAGCCCACTTTTCCGAGATGTTGTGCTATCGAAAGCAAAAATTTTATATGAAAGTTAAAGACCTTCACCGCCTCACTCATATGCTTCAATCGGCGAAAGCAATTTTGTCATTTGTCAAAGGAAAACGGCAGGCTAGCTTAAACAATAGGCTCCTTTTATCAGCAATTATCCGTGAATTTGAAATTATCGGAGAAGCTGCAAGAATGGTCTCGGAGAAAACCAAACAGAAATTTTCAAAAATTCCGTGGCCACAGCTCATCGGTATGCGCAACCGGCTGATCCATGCTTATTTTGACATCGATCACGATCTTGTCTGGAAGACTATTAAAAATGACCTTCCTTCATTCTGCGAGCTCCTCGAAGACATTATTGCTGATTTTTAGACCTCAAGATACGCCGCATTGAAGCCACGTCCGGCAAAGCCGCGGAAGAACTTGTCCGCTCGCATGAGAAAGAGCTCGAAGCAAAAATTCACGCCGGAATTGAAGAGAAAAAACAGCTCGAACACCATCTTAAAGCCGCTCGCAAAGTCGTCCTCAAAGAGATGGCTCTCAGCCTTGTTCAAAAGGCGTCCCCTGCCGGCTCCATCCCATTCATTTCAGCAATTGCTGCTGTCGGATCCGATGAACTCGGCGCTTTAGCCGAAGAAATTTCCGGACGTTTTTCTTCCGGCGTGATTTTACTGGCTGCCAAAGCCGAAGGTCGCTGCCAAGTCCTACTAAGAATCACCTCTGACTACGTGAAGAAAGGGCTGAGTGCCATGCAAATCCTCAAAGAAGTCGCTCCGATTATCGGAGGATCCGGAGGAGGCAAACCTGAAGCTGCCCAAGCCGGTGGAAAATCCCCCGAGCATCTTGAAAAACTCTTTGAAAAAGTACGGGAGATCCTTGGAAATCTCTAAAAACTAAATCCGTAAGAGAAGGTCACTGTGGGGAGTGCTCCTCCTCCCACTAACCAGGGAGAAATCTCTGCTTGGAAATGACGAAGACTTCCGTTTTTAATGGTATATTGATTTCCAACAACCAGCTGAGGAGAAAGATACCCTCTATTTCTTTTTTCACTCGTAATCATTGTAGTTCCAAGCAATCCAACCCCGGCGCCCAAATACCATTCGGAATCAAGATTAGGCTTGAAATAGTAGAGGTAATTAGCATTTATTTTTGCCACATTTATCACGAGCACACTGGAGAGTTGTAAAGAGCCATCAAATCCATGATGCCCTTTTTGGTATCTCCCACCCACTCCAATAAGTGGGGCAGGAACTGGAAGAGGGCCGATACCAACACAGACATAACCATAGGAGGCTTCTACAACCGGAAGTTCACAATCAACAGCAGGTACTTTCATCATTGACACAACCTCTGATCCTTCATCCGCAAAAGCAAAAGAGGAAGCGAGAAGTCCAAGAGTCATTAGCTTTTTCATTTTTCTCCATTTGTGAAATTCAATAATTCAAAACGGCAATGATTTTAATTTAAAAAATTAAAAAAATGAACTAAAATAATTAAAATATATAAAAAATGAATTTTATACTCAAGGAATTTCAAAATTTGGTTTTTGACAAAGCTAGCGCCCCAGATTTGCAGCAGGCGCAGCCGACGCGGAAGCAGGCCATGTGCTTGCACATGGTCGATGGACGCGGCTGCAAAGGTGGGGATGCTAGCGCAGTCAAAAACCAAATTTTGAAGTTCCTTGGGTATATATTAAACGAATAGGTTCATGAATATCGGAAGTTGTCTAAGAGCCTGCTTTTCTGTTATCATCTGCAGTCTTTAATCTATTCTGTGGAATTAAATAGCCCTGCGCTTCATCAATTTTGCGACCAAGTTGCAAAAGAACCCTCCCTTCTCATGGAAGGACTTTGGGATGCCCCCAAAGCCCTGCTGGTTCATTTTTTGCAAGAAGCGACGGGAAAGAACATCGTCATCTTGACAGCTGAAAGCAAAATGAGCAGGCTACTTGATGACGCCGCTTATTTTAAAATTTCCAACATCATGGAATTTCCTGCCTGGGAAACGCTTCCTGGCGATGAGATCTCTCCGAGCCCCGACATTGTCGGCAAACGGCTCCTCATTTTACATCAACTGTTGAAAGAAAAATCTCCTCAAGTCATCGTCTGTCCCCTGCAATCGGTGCTCCAAAAAGTCCCCTCTGCCACCTTTTTAGAACCGCTTTGCAGAACGTTGGTAAAAGGAGACACTGCTCCCTTTGAAGAACTTCCTCTTTGGCTCTCGAAGATCGGCTACCGAAAATCTCCGGTTGCCGCCGACAAAGGAGAGTTCGCAGTCCGCGGAGGGATCATCGATGTCTATCCCGTTGGATCTCCCGATCCTTACCGGATTGAATTCTTCGGCGATGAAATCGACAACATCCGAACGTTTGATCCCGTCGGACAAAAATCGACCTCGAAAGTTCCTTCCGTCTTCATCTCTCCTGCGTATGAAGATGCCCTTTTGAAAAAAGATCCAGAGCCGGGATCGTTATTTTCCTACCTTGGACCTAATACGCTCGTCATCTTCGATAATCTGCTCGCACTTGAAGACCACTATGTCGCCTTCCGAGCCCTTCCTGGAGCCACGTCAAAATTCTTTCTCTCCTTTGATGCCCTCGTGAACGAAATCAAAGACCTCCAAAAGATTTATTGGACACAAGAATCGATGGAAGAGCTCTCGGATGTCAAAGTCGGAAAAAAAGTCGGCAGAGATTATTACACCGGAAAAAATCCTCTTCAGCCGCTCTCTTTTGAATTCTTCGACCGGCATTTGGAGACAAAACGATGGCACCATCCGTTTGTCCCTGTGCAGGGCTACCTTCCCACCCTTGATCGATCTCCCCATCTCGATATCCACTTTATCTGTACGAGCGAATCAGAAGAAAAAGCGATCCAAGAAAAAGTGAAAATCCCAAATTACAAATTTGAACGGGGATATCTCTCCAGTGGATTTGCGCTGGCTGATTCTAATCTCATTCTCATTCCGACGACAGAATTCACGCACAAACATAAAGTCCGCAGAGAAAAATGGAGAAACACCTACCATACCCCTCCTTCCGACTTCCATGAACTTGTTGCGGGAGATCTGGTTGTTCATTTCAATCACGGCATTGGAAAATACCTCGGCATCGAAAAACGGCCCAACCATCAAGGGATCGAAACAGAATTCCTAATATTAGAGTACAATGACCATAGCAAACTCTACGTCCCCGTTTCTCAGGCCTATCTTGTCAGCCGCTATATCGGCACGTCGGAAGAAATCCCGACACTTCATACCCTGGGCACCAAAAACTGGCAGAAAACAAAAGCAAATGCTCAAAAAGCGATCATCGGCTACGCCCAAGATCTTCTCCGCATGAGCGCTGAACGCATCGTTCAAGGCGGTTTTACATTTCCGCCTGATTCGCATGACATGGAAGAGTTCGAAGCCGATTTCCCCTACACGGAAACTGAAGATCAGCTCCGCGCCATTGCCGACATCAAAAAAGACATGACGACATCGAAAGCAATGGACCGACTCCTTTGCGGCGATGTCGGCTACGGAAAAACAGAAGTGGCCATGCGCGCCGCTTTTAAAGCAGTTGCCGAAGGAAAAAAACAAGTCGCTGTCCTCGTTCCCACCACTGTCCTGTGTATGCAACACTTCGAAACGTTTAAAGATCGGATGTCCAACACTCCTATCCTCATCAAAGCCATCTCCCGTTTTCAATCCCTTAAAGAAGTGAAAAAGACCCTTCAAGAGCTTGCCGAAGGCAAAGTCGACATTCTCATCGGTACCCATCGACTCTTAAGCAAGGATGTTAAATTCAAAGATCTCGGACTGATCATCATCGATGAAGAGCAGCGGTTTGGAGTCCGCTCAAAAGAACATCTAAAGGCCCTCAAAGCCGGCGTCGATTGCCTGACGCTGACGGCCACTCCCATCCCCCGCACACTTTATCTCTCTTTGGTCGGCGCCCGGGAAATCTCCGTTATCAACACTCCTCCACAAGACCGGCTCCCGCTTAAAACAATGATCGTCGAGCGCGATCCCGCCGTTGTTTCCAATGCACTCCTCCGAGAACTCTCCCGTGACGGGCAAGTTTATTTCATCCACAACCGTGTTGAATCGATCTATCAAGTCTCCGATGAGATCAAAAAACTCATGCCTCAAGCCCGCGTTGTCACCGGCCATGGACAGATGAATCCCGACGATATCGACACCGTTTTTCATACATTTAAACAAGGCAATGCCGATATCCTCGTTGCAACCACCATCATCGAAAATGGCATTGATATCCCCAATGCCAACACCATCCTCATCGACCGCGCTGATCAATTCGGACTCTCAGATCTTTATCAGCTGCGCGGCCGAGTCGGCCGTTGGAATCGGCCGGCTTATGCCTATTTTTTAGTGCCCCGCCTCAGAGAACTCCCTGAAATCTCCCGCAAACGGCTCTATGCCCTCATCGAAGCGCAAGGCTACGGCGGCGGGATGAAGATCGCCATGCGCGACTTAGAGATCCGCGGCGCGGGAGAAACCCTCGGTCAAAGACAATCGGGTCATGTCTCTTCGATTGGGTTCCATCTCTATTGCAAGCTACTCAAAAAAACAGTCGATGCTCTCAAGAAAAATCAAGAGCCGACATTCTTCGAAACCAAGATGGAATTCCCCTACGATGCCCGCCTGCCCGAAGACTATATCCGCGAAAATTCTCTCCGCTTAGAGATCTACCATCGTCTAGGCGAAACAATGACCTTAGAAGAAGTCGATACCCTCTTTGAAGAGCTCAAAGATCGCTTTGGCAAACCTCCACTCCCAACCCTCTGGCTCTATCATTTAAGCCGCATCCGCACTCTTGCTGCCCAAAAACGGTACATTTCTCTAAAGTTTAATTCTCACACTCTGGATACGGAACGACAGACTCCGAAAGGGACTGAAAAAAAGATCTTTTCCTTAAAACCGTTTAAATCGCCAGATGAATTGGAAAAACAAGTTTTCCATTCTCTGAACCTATTCTCTTAACTTTGAATAAACCCAGATAGCGCAAATAAGGATGAGCGTCGTAAAGGCGATGTTAAAATTAATAGCTCCATGAAAAGCAGGTAAAAATGAGGTTCGAGTTTCTATAAAATGAAAGATCGCTGTGCTTGTGGCCAAAAGAATGCAGCCCACGATATTCCAAATCGTCGCAATCGTACCAAGGGCAGCTCCGATTTTTTTAGGAGCAATGACCTGGTTTACCGCTGTAATCATAGCTGCGTTGCTTAATCCCCAATTCACCCCTAACAAAAAAAAGGGAAGAATTAAAAAAAGGATCGGGGTGTACTCATAGATAAATCGGTGCAAAACAACAGCAAAAAAAGCCGCGACAGTGGAGATAAGCAATAGGTTGGCTACCCCAAGCAATTTTACCGATCGATCAAACACGAAAGAGATCATGGCTTGCGCAGCAGGGATAACAGCAATGAGAAGACCTATCAGAAAAGGGGACAAATCACGTAAGACGCGCAAATAAAGAGGGTCAAAAAACATAAATACCGTGGAAACCACCCCGGCAAGTGCACAGCTCAGAGCAGCTAGCACGATGAGTTTTTCTTTAAAAATAGGCAAATCGAGCAACCGATTCGCGCGAAGCTCATCCAGGATAATCAGAAGGACAAGAGCTCCTATACCCGTTAAAAGAAAGACCCATGCCCAAGTTGAAGACCAGTCTGCCTGTGCCCCACCAATGATGCCATACATCAAAGCGCCTAATCCGAAAATGAGTAGGATCAGCCCCCACCAGTCAACTTTGACTTCATGTTTAGCCTGAGGATGACCTCTTAAACTAAAAGAACAAGCCGCAAGTCCCACCCCAATTAAGGGAAGATTGACCCAAAATACCCATCTCCAACCCAGCAGGCTAATGAGAATACCGCCAAGAAAAGGACCCATCATAAGACCAAAACCTGTGACTCCACCATAAATACTAATGGCTCTGACACGCTGATGTTCTGGAAATACATCTGACAGCAACGCTGCTGACGCAATGAAGACAGTCGATGCGCCGATCGCTTGTAACCCACGAAAAAACACCAACATTTCTACAGTTGTACTTAATCCTGCCCCGAAAGCTGCAATGCCAAAGACAACCACGCCATAGTAAAAGACCTTTTTCCGGCCCCACAGATCAGCGAGTTTACCTATGGCAATCATGGTCATGCTGAGAACGATTGTAAAAATGTTGGCTATCCATTGCAGTTGCAAGATATTCGCTTTCAACGCTGTCTGTATGAAGGGGATCGCCGTATTGACAATCGTCGCATCTAAAAAAGCCGTGAAGGCGAGGAGCGATACTCCTAATAATGCCAACCACTTGAAACGAAAACGATCATGCACAACTACACCCTTCTACTTTAGAAATAGAGCAAGGGTTTTTTCGAGTCAAGCTGGCCGTGATGGAGTTCCACTACGATGCCCTCTTGCCGGAGGAATATATCCGCGAAAATTCCCTCCGCTTAGAGGTCTACCATCGTCTAGGGGATACAACGACCCTACAGAGCTAGGCTATAATGCTTCCTGCATGATCGGCAAGCATCTATAAATTCATCTTCAGGAATTCTTCCGCTGACATGTTTAGTTGTTAAATCAGTAACAATGAATTTTAGCAAGGTTTCGCGGTCATGAATCATGCTAGCTTGGTAATTTAATAATCCTTCTCTAAATTGTTGATCGATTTGTCGATCAAATAATGTTTTCAAAGCCACCGAAATATTTGTGTGATAATCCGTGTCGTAAGTGAGATCCGCTTTAGTCAGCACCATATCACAAAATGGGGAAGTTCTGAATCTAACTCTATCACGGTCGGCTTCCGTTGGAAGACGCGCTAAAGCTTCAGGAGTATAAGGCACAACACGGTCGATCCATGCAAAGATTGCATCCTGTTCATAGACTCTCCCTTTGGGATCCCGTACAGGAGTGCTAATTAGATCTCGTGTAATGGGACACAAAAAATTTTCGATAACGTCTGATTTTTCAAGAAATTGTTGAAATAAAGGAAAAACCTTGTCTCGAATAGCCTGATCTCTCCAGGTCGTATATTCTTTAGATCGCTCCATTTCTTTGACATTGTAAGTCGCGCTGACTAAAGAACCAATTCCTGCTCCAATAGCGGCTCCATAAGCTGTGATTTTTATGGTTAAAGATTCAGAGGTAGATGTCTCCTCCTCCGGCTTGATATAGCTCATCGCGAAATAAGTCAGTATACCCCCAAACAATGCGCCGAACACTCCATCTTTTAGAATTTGATTACGTAATTGAATTGCAGAATTAGGTTGCGAGCTTAAATACCGAATATCTCTTCTTAACCGCCCAAAGAGAGTATTGGAGGTATAAATTTCATACGTTTCCCGCTGGTCTGCCGATAAAGGAAAAACCATATTCGCTGGGCTTAACATCAAAGCATTAGCTGCCATAAATCACTCCTTTGTTAGTGTTTTTTTTCTGTACATTTCGCTACACAACACAGCAATAACGAATAGAGCTGCAATCACTACAAGTTTGTCATTACGGGAATGGCTAGCATATAAGACGACTCCCAGGGATATCAGGGAAGCTCCGCCTACGCGCACGGCGTTTTTTTGGTCGTTGGGAAAGCGAGAAAAAAAGGGATGGCAAACCTGGTGAATAGCTCGTTCTATAACAGTTAAGTCATTCCACCAGCAAATGTCTTGAATCTCATGGTAACACTGCCGAGGTATTAACTGCAGTTCTTCCTTTGTGGGCATGACTTTCCCATCCAGATAGTCGATATATTTTTGTGCCTGAGTCTTTCGGAAGCCTTCGTTGGTGTAGAGAGGATGTACCTCCTGCGCGGGTTGAAAAAGATACATATGGAGTAGGGCCGCTGTTGTCATTTGACCTCCTTTATTTTTTCAATACTCATTTTATCTCATATCTATTTCATACTGCAAGCGTCTCAAAATATGGTTGAAGGGAGGAGGTACTTTCGGTTGCAAATAGTTGCAAAAGCAGACCCCTCCTGCACGTGCGGCAAATATGATACACGTGAAGATAATAATTTTTGGAATATTCAACATACAAGAACTTTCGCTGAAGAAAGGGTCTAGATTTCGATTTAACCAAGCTGTTGGATCTGTAATCATAATAGCCACGATACTCAATCTTCCTAGGTTAAATAAGAGATCGTCTTTATCGATTAAAAACGCACAAATTCCAAGCGGAAGATTTTTCCAAAAGAACCGAATTACTATCCGCCATTCAGGATTCAGACACCGATCGTAAAGAGTTCTGATTTTAATTCTTATCGTAGATTCTGGAGAGAAATTGTCCCAAGAAAAGAGTTCTTCTACTGTCACCCTAACTGCTTTTGTTACAAGATATGTACCAACCAGAGTTATTCCACTGACCATCTTACCCTTCTTGAACCAAAGTTCTGTCTCTGCGCTCTCGACTCTCTTGTTCTTTTAATTGCACAAGCTTGGAAATCAACTCATCGTCAAACGTTTGATCGATATAGAGATTTGCTTCAGTGAAAGAATTTGAAGAGCCTGGAATAAGGAGCGATTGGCGTGCTTCTTTCTGCGCAAAAATATAGATGATCAATGTTTCCTTTTCAAATAAGTATAAGGCAGATTTATCTGCAATCATGAGTGCTTTGGTAATGGGTATTTGTGTGATGCCGCAGCGGTATTGATTGAAAGGTTCAAGATGATTATATTTTGCTTCCCTTTTAGGATAGTATACAGAGGGGTCTTCTTTCGAAGATGGAAGTTGGAACCGTATTAAAGAGAATCTGCCTATCTGCATAGGCGCTGAATACCACCTGAGTGGCTGTAAAATCCCTTGGTAAAATACAAGTAATGAAATAGAATAAGATGCAAAATTAAAAGGATATAACAAGACTTTAGCTGCAAATGAAATTGATAGATCGAGGTTGCAGTTTGCATTGAGCTGGAAGCTGATTAGTTTTTGCATCTGATCTATCAATCCTTCAGGCGACAAGCTATTTTTTCCTTTTATAAACAGCTGGGCAACAGTGAGAGCAATTCGAATAAACTGCAGCCTCCCAAAAAAAGCATTGAGATTTTGGTAATCTGTGACGGTTCCTCTTAATGCGGCGTTAGCCCTTTCGATTTGATCAAAAGATAAGCGCTTATAGGGGACATCTGGATTGTTAAATGTCTCAAGAGCATTTGTGAGGAACAATTTCACTGCATTTGCAAGTTCTGTGTCGAACTGATTTTGTAGAAGTTGTGTTTGGAAAGCATATCTTCTTTCAAATCCCCTATTCTTGATGGAGACGACATCTGTAATAATGTCCATACATCCAACGAATCCGCTGAAAATCGTGCTGGCTTTTTGGGTTGAAGTCTTAGCATTTTTGACATGAGTCCAATTTTCATAGACAGTTTTTAGATGGTTGGCAATTTTCATTGCGTCGAAAGCAGAACCAACATAATAGAAGAAGGTTGCGACTTGCGAAGCCATTTTAATCCCTTAAATTTTCATTCAAGAACCATGAAACGCATCTATTTTTACTCCTTCTTCATTTTTATGTATACTCAAGGAATTTCAAAATTTGGTTTTTGACAAAGCTGTACCCAGCGAGCAAAGTTTTTGCCGTTTGGGCTGACGTGAAAGCTCCGTAGAATCGACGACCGCAGGCTTCGCAAGTTGATCCGTATTAGTACAATACGAATCAACTTGCGATCGTCGATTATACGGGCTTTGACGCAGCCGAAACGGTAAAAACTTTGCTCGCTGGGTACTAGCGCCCCAGATTTGCAGCAGGCGCAGCCGACGCGGAAGCAGGCCATGTGCTTGCACATGGTCGATGGACGCGGCTGCAAAGGTGGGGATGCTAGCGCAGTCAAAAACCAAATTTTGAAGTTCCTTGGGTATAAAGACATCGTAACGGACGTTCACTCAGCTTCGATCGATTTTTTCCTAAAGACAAAGTCCTGGAGCAACTCAATGAGATCGGAGCATCTAAATACATACGCAGAAAAAATAAGAGCCGTGCTAAATGCGACAAACTGCAAGACGAACGTCATGAGCTGAGCCGTGATCGTTCGAGGAAGGTTTAAATCCCCATTCATCAAAGGAGCAAGCACCGCGGGACTCGGCAGAAAATAATCGACGATAAATGCACAGAGAAAAGCAAAACATCCTGCACAGCAGATCTTAAAAATTCTTGCGGTAGAACCCTCCGGCTTCCAGCCCATCTTTTCCAACATGCGATATAAGACCCAGCAATTGATAAACGCGCTCAAGCTTGTGGCCAGCGCCGTGCTAATTGATCCCATCTTAAATCCAAAAACAAAGATTGCATTGAGAATGATGTTCACGACGACTGTCACCAGAGAAATCGACATCGGCTTACGGAAATTATTCTGAGCATAGAAGATGGCAGAAAAGAGGATCACCAGCGTCGTTGGAACAAGCCCCAGTCCGTACGCCCAAAGGCACGCGGTCGTTTTCCCAATGGCAAGCTCTGTGAAATGGCCTCTACCGTAAATCAGATTCACCGCAGCGGTCCCCAAAGCAACGATGGCAAAGGTACATGGAATCATCACCGCTAAGATCCGTTTAGCGCTCAGCGAAAACAACTCTTGGGCCTGCGGCATGTCGTTGCTTTTGATTGCACGTGAAAGCCGAGGAACGATCGTGCTAACACACGCAATGCCAAAGATTGCCAGTGCCAGCTGTTCTAATCGGATCGAATACCAAAGATACGCTGGGCCCCGAATGTCGGCGTAGCGGGCAAATAAAACATCGACAAAGGCATTAATCTGCATGGCTCCGACTCCAATTGCCCCGAGCGCAAAGGCTTTAGCAAGATCTTTGACTTCTTTCGGAATATGGAACCTAAACCACTCCTTCCACTCTGCTGCGGCATATTTGAGAGTCAGCGGAAGCGTTAGCAGCCACTGTCCGACAAACCCCACCACAATCCACTTGGCAAGCGTTGGCATTGCCATCGAAGGCTCTTTATTCCGTAAAAAGAAAGCCGCACCAATCCACGCGCTATTGCAAACGATCGGAGCAATGCTCGGAATAAAAAACGAATCGTAGCAATTGAGAAGAGAGATATTAACTCCGTAGAGGCAAATGAAAAGGATCGCAGGAAAAAGCCATCCGGTCAGCATAACGATTTCCCGGTTGCTTTCGGATATGCTGCCCCAAGACAGCAGCGCCGCAATCCCTCCCTCAACAAAGATCGTCATCGCGACAAGCAATAAGACAATCAGTAAAGAAAGTTTTCTAAAGAAAAAATTTGCTTTCGCAGGATCTTGAACGCGGAGTCCCTCAAAATGAGGAATAAACGCCGATTGGAAAGGGCCCTCACCCAGAAGCCTTCTAAATAAGTTTGACAACCGGAAAGCAACCATAAATGCCGCAACCGAGGGATGATCCCCGAAAGCAAACGCCATGGTCAGATCCCGGACCATCCCGCTGATGCGGCTAAGCAAAGTCCCAGAAAAAAACCTTCTTGCATAGAGACTGTTAACGGATTTAGTTTCTGTCGATTTTTTGAGAATTTTTGGCAAATTTTCGTCCTCTTGTTGGGGGTTATATCAACTTTCGTATATTATCCCCAACAAAGAGGACGAAAATTTGCCAAAAATTCTCAAAAAATCGACAGAAACTAAATCCGTTAACAGTCTCATAGACGCCTAATGACTTATCTTCCATAAATCTTGACCCAAAGCCGCTCATAAAAATCTAAGAAAAGATATGCAAATAGCATCCTTCTCATAGAGACGTTAGCCAAGCAGTGCTGCCAACGATTCGCATGCCGGGATCTCACCGGCAAGATCCGGGAAGGGTTCTGTCACATGAGCAGTTTTGACAGTGCTCGAGGATCTTTTAGCCCGGAAATGCGCTGCAAGCGCTGCTGACACTTTCTTACTTAAGTCCCGCCAGAGATTCCATACGTGCTTATTCCGATTCCTTACAGGTAGGGATAAGGCGACATGAGCATCTTTGCCATCTGGGATTTTATCCAGATGGCGCGGGATTTTTTCAGAAAGACTTAAAAATCTGCGGCCTATGCATAAGGCCGCTGCATGATGAATAGAAAGTCCGTATCTTCTGACAAACTTGACTCTGCCAATGATGGAGGTAAAGGCAGGATTGACCTGTTTAACTTCGATCTGCTGACGGAAGGCTCGGGATTTTATATGTGTAAGTATCGCTTGGTAGGAAAAAGAAGAGAGCCTGCGAGCCTGTGAATGGCTAGAGGTTTCTCGAAGAGATTGCTTTTTCTTTTGAAAATTAAGATCCTCAAGGATCAGAGGTTTTAGGGTTTGTTCTGCTAGAGCCACCACTTGAGCACAAGCATCTCCAATGATCGCCAGAGCTTGTTCTTTGGCTTTTCCGTAAGGGTTTAATGGGATCGTTTGCTTGCCAAGGGGGTTACCAAAGCGATCGGTTTCAACAACAGCTAGATGATCTATGTTAATATCAACACCGATTACACCTTGGTCTTTATGTGTTTTCCATTGGGGAGTTGGAAGCGAAGTGGTGACAAAAAGATACCATCCTTTTCTGTTGTGTTTAAAACGAAAGGTTAAGGCTTGTCCATGATTGACATAGCTGGGATCTTTGGTCTTAGCCAAAAGCTGTCTTTGTCGACAATCTTCCAGACTTGTCAGGATTTCCTGATGTCCATAGGAAAAAGCGATGTGAGAGATGGTGAGGTATTTGCCAAATTTTTTATGAAGGACATCGGGTAGGCGGACGCGCAGAGTTAGGCTGTTGTCTTCTGCAAGGGTTGCAGTGCAGGTTTGATTGCCGGAGGCTTCATCTTTGGAGCCTAAAAAAAAGATCTCAGACGTTCTTGCGTCTCTCCAGGATTTCAGCCACTCTTCATGCGTTTTATAATGGTTTGCCTCTAGATTAAACTGAGCGTGGAACAGTTTTTTTGATCCAAAACAAAGGGAGATTTTGTCTTGCTGCTGGTCTTTGATATGTTGTTGCAGGCGCTGCTGTAATCCGTGCAAACGCCGTTTTTTCTGATGCACTAAAAAGGAAAGTAGGGGCTTTTTCTGAAGTTTAGTGATTTTTGCTTCCAAAGCTGCGATCTGTTCTTTTAGATCGGAGAGCTGCATTTTTCTCAGCTCTTTTATGGAGGCTATTTTCCCTTCTACTTTGACTCGAAGGGCGTTAAATTGCCGCGCGGTGATGCCGTATTTAACAAGGTAGGAAGATTTGAGTTCGGCTGTGGTTTTTCCTTTACTGAGATCGGCCAGAAGGCAATGTTCAATGTGTGCAAAGAGGTCTGCACAGGCTTGGAATGCTTCTTGAGCGATGGGGGTAAGAGAGAGGCGTGTTTGGTAGGTCCTTGTTGAATCTTGTATCATAAGGTTGCGGCTGCTTCTTTTAGGACCTCGAGAACTTTTTGGTTTTTACGGCTTCTTGCTCCGTATAACCTTGCAGAAAAGACTGTGATGATTTCTAGAACGTCTTGAACAAGATCATCCTCAAAGCTGGCATTTTCTGTTTTATTGATGATAATGACTTCGATTCCAAATTGTTCGCAGAGGGAGAAGATGAGCTCTGCTCCGAAACGGAGCAGTCGGTCTTTATGGGTCAGGACAAGCCGGTCTATCTTGCCGGAACAAATGCTTTGGATCAGCTTGCGAAGGCCTCGTTTTTGGTAGTTGAGGCCCGAACCCAGGTCTTGGATAATTTCATAGGTCCAGCCATTTGCTGCGCAAAAAGTCTCTAGAACATCGGATTGCCTTGTTAGGTCGTTTTTTTGATCATGGCTTGAAACTCGGGCATAGGCCACTGTATTCTTTTGGAGAGACTGTGTTCTGGGAAGTAGGCCGAGGATTTTTGACAAATCATAACGTCGGTGTCCTCTGGGGGTTCGTTCTGCAGTAATTTTCCCTTTGGCTTCCCACCGACGTAGTGTGTCTCTGCATACGCCTAATTCTTTTGCGATTTTCCCAATGCTTGCTTTCATGGCAATGAAGCATATGCATTTTTCGCATATTAGTAAAGATTTTCTTATATTTAACCGACAATCCTCCCTATAATACACCCTATGTACACAAATGAATTAAAAAATGGGGCATTTGGCAATGCCGGTGCCGCGGGTAGCAGCTCAATTTGAATAAGTTGAGCGATAGAAGCAGCCTCAAAGATGCGGATGTCGGCGTAGCCAAAAACCAATTCTTGAATTCATTTGTGCATATCTGCCATCCTAAACGGATTATGTCACAAGTTAGCACAAACGAATTTAAAGCCGGATTAAAAGTAGAAGTTGACGGCGAACCGTATACCATGGTCTCCAACGAGTTTGTTAAACCTGGAAAGGGGCAGCCGTTCAACCGCGTGAAACTTAAACACCTCAAAACGAGCCGTACTATTGAGCGTACCTTCAAGTCAGGTGAAAAACTTGAACTCGCCGATGTCGTTGAATCGAAGATGCGCCTCCTCTACACTGATGCTGATAAAGCTGTCTTCATGGACGACACGTCTTTTGAGCAGACTGAAGTCTCGATGCAAACCATTGGCGATGTTAAGCAGTGGCTCATGGATGAAATCGCCTATTCGATTATCTATTACAAAGGCGAGCCGATTGAAGTTGTCCCTCCGACCTTCATGGAAATGAAGATCACCGAGACAGCTCCAGGCCTTCGAGGAGACACCTCAGGCCGCGTGCTTAAACCCGCGATCGTAGAAACAGGCGCGAAAATTCAAGTCCCGATCTTCGTTGAAGAAGGCGACAAAATCAAAATCGACACTCGAACCGGTGAATACGTCTCTCGCGTCTAAGAGACTGTTAACGGATTTAGGTTTCGTCGCTTTTTTGAGAATTTTTGGCAAATTTTCGTCTCTTTTGTTGGGGGTAATATACGAAAGTTGATATAACCCCCAACAAAGGAGACAAAAATTTGCTCAAAAAGTCCAAAAAATCGACAGAAACTAAATTCGTTAACAGTCTCTAGGATCGATATTCTTAAACAACGCGCGAACATGCTCCAGCAAGTGCGCGCTTTTTTTGCTGAGCGAGATGTTTTTGAAGTCGACACTCCGATTTTGTCCCATGGTGCTCCTATCGCCACCCACATCGATCTCATGTCGATCGATCTCCACAAAGAAAAAATTTATCTCCATAGCTCTCCTGAATACGCCATGAAACGGCTCCTTGCAGAAGGCAGCGGCGACATCTATCAGCTCAGCCACGTCTTCCGCTCCGAAGAGGCCGGCCGTCTGCATAATCCCGAATTTACCATGATCGAATGGTACCGCATCGGAATCTCTTTTGAGTCTCTGATTGAAGAGACGTTAGAGCTCATTCAGCTTTTCCTCGGAAACATTCCCGTGCAAACCCATACCTATGTCGGAGTTTTTAAAAAATATGCAGCCATCGATCCACGTTTTGCAACAGCCTCCGATTTAAAAACTCTCACTGAGAAAAACGATCTTCCCCTAACCACCGACGCAGGAAGATGGGATAAAGAGACCTTCCTCCATTTTATTCTCGCATTCCTCATCGAGCCGCAGCTAACAGGCCTCCATGTCATCCGGGATTTCCCTCCCGAGCAAGCCGCTTTGGCAAAACTTTACCGAAGTGAAGAAGGGGTTGTTGCTGAAAGATTTGAAGCGTATTTCAACGGCATTGAACTCGCCAATGGATTCCATGAACTGACCGATCCCGTTGAGCAGCGAAAGCGGCTTGTCGACGATAACCTTGAGCGGCAAAGACGCGGCAAAGATGCGCTGCCGATCGATGAGTATTTCCTATCGGCTCTTGAGCGAGGACTTCCCGACTCCTGCGGAGTCGCAGTCGGATTCGACAGACTTCTCATGCTCCAATTGAAAAAAGAGAATTTAAAAGAAATTCTTCCATTCGCATGGGATCAAATCTAATGTCTTTTTTTGCTGTTTGATTTATAATCTCTGGCAATGACAGAACAAGTAACGTATGGGAGATCCATCCACACTTTTCCATATTGGGGCGAAGATCTTCGTCGAAATAGTCCTCTCATCTATCTTTGCACCCACAAAAAAGCACTGACGACGGCTGATATAAATAATCCGGAGTCTGTTCGAGAAGTTGTTATCAAAACCAATTTTCAAGCCAAAACTCAGATCGCTCAGCTCGGTGAGATCGTGTGTGAATCCAAATCTGCATCATCACGCTATGAATGGAAAATGATCGTTGCAACAGTAAGAGTGATTTTTAGCAGCTTCGGTGTGGGGAGCTTCACTCTCTGTGTTCTAGTCTTTAATCTCTCCGGGATGCTGAAAACGAGATTTAGTCCCTTGAATCTTCATAATATACTCTCATTTATTTTCACAATCGCATGGATGATTCTATTTTTCCTATTGTTCAAATGCATACAGAAAACATATGTCGATGGCTATGTCGTTTTCCAACGCGTCTCTTATATCCCAAATTCGATGGCAGGCTTCGATCCCAACCAACTCGCCAATAACAAACGGGAAGACGGATGGGAAGATCTTATTACTCTTGAGACCATTACCCCAGATCGAATCACAAGCTCTCAAATCCTGCGTATCGGACAGTACGCCTCCACCATGATTCCAGTTCTTCAGCAAATGCTAACCGCCAATTACACAACTTGCCCTAAAGGAGAAATCCCCCATCCCTACGAGCCTCGGTCACTCTTTCCTGATGAGAAAGACAAGTTTCTACGTGAAGTTTCAGCTTTTTTTTCGATTCCTTCCGAAGCATTGGAAAAATGTTGGAACGTGAGAGTTGAAAATGACGATATCGCCCGTTACGCAGTCAAAATCAAGAATTGGGACTCTCTTCCTACATTGCTCAAATCCATGGCCATCGATAGCCTTGAGAAGCAGCTCTGGCCCATTAAACGAAAACAGGTTTTTTTAAAGCTTTTAACGGATTATGTTGCACAAAAGTATTTCAGCAAACAGTTCCGATGCTCTGATGTTTCCATCCCAACATTTACTAGAAAACAAATTGAAGAAGAAAGAGCCTTAGAAGATATGGAACTACAAATAGCATTTCTAAATTTCGAAGCTTTCCGACAAACAGCCATCTTTGTTTATTACGCGGCTCTTGACTACGTTCTCCGAAATCACGCAGCAACTCTCAACAACACCCCCCCTACACCCACTTCTGTACAATCGGGTAATGCCGGCCCACCCTGAAGGCTTTTTTCGTGACACGGATGCCAGGGGCTGACTGGCGCCGTTTATATTCCGATGCATGGATCCGATGAACCAAATCCAACACCAGCTCTAATGGAAACCCATGCTTGTTGACGATCTCATCCGGGGCCATTAGATCTTCCACATACGCCTGGAGCACAGCATCGACGATCGCATAATCGGGGAGCGTATCAGTGTCGCGTTGATCGAACTTAAGTTCCGCAGAGGGCGGCTTATCGATGATCGACTGAGGAATGATCTCTTTTTTCCGATTGATCCAGCGTGCCAACATATAGACTTGCGTCTTGCTGACATCGGCAATCACCCCAAGGCCTCCCGCCATATCCCCATAGAGCGTGCAATACCCCATTCCCAGTTCGCTTTTATTTCCCGTGCTGATGAGAAGATAGCCCAATTTGTTTGAAAACGCCATTAGTATCGACCCGCGGATACGCGATTGGATATTTTCTTCTGTTTCATCCAGCGGCTTTCCCTGAAAAAACGGCGTGAGTGTTTTTAAATACGTTGCATAGAGATCATCGATCGGCACCACATCAAAATCAATTCCGAGATGCTTGACTAACGTTTTGGCGTCATTTAAGCTCGCAGGAGAATTAAACTGGGACGGCATCGATAGCGCATAGACATTTTCTTTGCCTAAAGCCTCGACTGCGATACATGCTGTCAGCGCAGAATCGATCCCTCCAGAGAGCCCCACGATCGCCTTTCTAAAATTTTGTTTCTGAAAATAATCCCGCGTTCCTAACACCAGCGCCTGGAATAAATCGCCGATCGCATCGTAATTAAAAGAGACGATGCACGATTTGGAACTCAGATCGATCAGCATCAGATCTTCTTGAAAACCTTTAGCGAGCTGACATAGCTCTCCTCTTTCATTGACATAGACGCTATACCCATCGAACACCAGCTGGTCATTTGCGCCGACTTGCGCGCAAAGGATCACGGGGCATTTTAATGTTTTAGATGCTTTTTGACAGACTTTGACACGGACATCGGGCTTTTGATATTGATAGGGAGACGCCGATAAATTGAGCAAAAGATCGATCTTGAGTTTTTGGTATTCGAGAACCGGATCACAGGCATACCGCGTTCCACCGACATAGCCGGCATGCTGCCAGATGTCCTCGCAAATGAGCACCCCGATCTTTTTCCCTTTCCATTCCCAAGCTTTAAACTCACTGCCTGGCTCGAAATACCGCCTTTCATCAAACACGTCATACGTCGGAAGGAGCGCCTTGTCATGGAACCCGACAATTTTTCCATCCTGGATCACCGCTGCGCTGTTAAGTAAACTTTTTTCTCCATGGGCAAGATTGCGCCTAACAAGTCCCACCAACACCATCAACCCCTTCGTATGAGGAATAATCTCTTGAAGCGTATCTTCGGACGAGGTCACAAAATGGTCATGGAGGACCAGATCTTCAGGGGGATATCCGCACACAGAAAGCTCTGGAAATAAAACGACATCGGCCTTTTGCTTCCGGGCATGCTCGAGCGCTTGAACAATTTTATTAACATTTCCTACAAAATCTCCAATCGTCGGATCAAGCTGGGCAACTAATACTTTCATCGGTATAATTGCCCTTATGACACACGGAACGCTAAAAATCCATACAGAAAACATTCTCCCGATCATCAAACGGTGGCTCTACTCCGACAAAGACATCTTTGTCCGAGAGCTCGTTTCCAATGCCTGCGATGCTATCCGCAAACTCCAAATCCTTCGAGACCAAAACCTCGCCGACTTCAAAGATGAGGAGCTCAAAATCGAGCTCTTTGTCGATAAAGATGCAAAAACATTGCAATTTATCGACACTGGTCTTGGGATGACTGCAGAAGAAGTCGAAACATATATCGCTCAGATCGCCTTTTCCGGCGCCGAAGAATTCCTCAACAAATACCAAGAAGAAAAAGAACAAATTATCGGCCATTTCGGCCTTGGCTTTTATTCTGCCTACATGGTCGCTGAAAAAGTGACCATCGATACGCTCTCTTATCAAGCTGCTGCGCAGCCTGCATTTTGGTCATGCGCTGGATCTTCCGATTATACCCTCGAGAAAGGCACCCGCGTCTCCCGCGGCACGACGATCATCCTCCATGTCGGAGAAGACAGCGACGAATTCCTCGAAGTCTCACGCCTGCGTGAAATTTTACAGCGGTACTGCCAGTTCCTCCCCTATCCGATCTTCCTCAACGGCGACCGGATCAATGAACACGCTCCTCTTTGGCTAAAAAATCCTGCTGATTGCACTGAAAAAGAGTACCTCGACTTTTACCATATGCTTTATCCGATGGAGCCCGATCCGATTTTCTGGATCCATCTCAACATCGACGTCCCCTTCCATCTCCAAGGCATTCTCTACTTTCCTAAAATCACGCAGCGATTTGATTGGAGCAAGACCAATATCCAGCTGTTTGTAAGCCGTGTTTTCGTCTCAGAAAGCTGCAAAGATCTCATCCCCGATTTTCTCATGTGCCTTCGCGGAGCGATCGACAGCCCGGACATTCCCCTCAATGTCTCCCGCAGCTCGCTGCAAATGGACAAGACAGTCCGGCAGCTCTCTTCTCATATCTCCAAAAAAGTCGCAGATAAATTAGCCACGATTTACCAAACAGAAAAGGAAAAATTCTACGCCGCTTGGCCTGAGATTGAAATGATCGTCAAGCTCGGCGCCCTCCAAGATGAAAAATTCTTTGCCCGTGCAAAAGAATTCCTCATCTGGAAAACCACTGCCGGCACCTGGACCACATTAGATGAAAAAACAGGCACGCTCTTCTACACCTCCGATGCCCATGCATCCATTCTTGAGCTCTATAAAGACAAAGAAGTGCTTCTTTCCACCGCACCGATCGATACACATCTCTTCAGCACGTTAGAGCGTAAGTTATCATTAAAGTTCCAGCGCATCGACGGCGCTTTGGATGCCTCTCTGCTAGATGAGTCCAGGGAAAAAACCGAAAGCGACCAGATTGCACACTTTTTCCGCAAAGCGCTTCCTGATCTTGAAATCGAAGCAAAAAGCCTTGCCTCAACGACACTGCCTACACTACTCATTGTCGATGAAAATAGTCGCCGGATGCGCGATGCGATGGCCCTTTCGGGGCATCAAATGCCACCCTTTCAAGCGAAGAAAACCTTCGTCGTCAATACCAACAATGCCCTGATTGCATCGCTCTATCAGATGCAACAATCTCAGCCCGAACTTGCCAATGATGTCGCACACCATTTGTATGAACTTTCGATGCTAGCCCAAAAAGAGATCGACCCTGCTAAGATGGCCGCGTTTATCACTCGGTCAACGCAGGTGCTAGAGAAACTTCTATCTGATCGATGACAGACCCCTTAGAGTTTTTAGCCTCGATCAAACACTTTTCTTCCGTCAGCGTCACGATATAACAGCTATTGACTGAGGCCGACTTAGCCAAATACCAGGCCTGATGGGGAGATTTCACCTGCCGAGGCAACACCCCCCATGAACCATCTCCCAAATACGTGACCCCGCTCGGATTAATCTTTCCTTCTTTGATCGGATACGTCCGTTTATACGTATGGTTATGATGTTCAAATGCAAATGGCACTTGGTATTTTTCAAAAAGCGGCACCCAATTTTTCCTGATCAATTCTTCCCTATCGCCTGTGAAGGGATAATAGGAAGGATATGCGGCCACATGGTAAATAGCCAGGCGATACGGCATCTCCTGCCTTGCTCGCAGAGCCTCAGCCAGCCAGGTCGTCTGACCCCCCTCGATTGGCCAGGTATGGCCCGTATCGAGCATCACTAGACTCAAATAATTGCCAAAATCAAGTGCACGATAGGCCTTGCCCTCTTCTGGGAACGTAAAGAGTTGATAGAAGAGTTCAGGTTTTTCCGTCCCATTCTTGGGCCAATTCTTGGGTTTGGTCACATCATGATTTCCGACTAAAAACAGGATGGGGATGAGCCGCCCTTCTTGTCCTAATTCCCGTTGTAAATCGCGTAAAAAAGTCTGCCACCGAGTCATCGCCCATTTTGGCCCTTTTAGGAGGTTTTTCGTTCCAACCGTATACGCCAAATCTCCTCCCATCACCACAAAATCAGGCTTTTCGAAAGCGATCATCCGGTTCATCCGATGGAACACCTCTGAAGCCCCTGCATAATAGACATCCCCGCCGACCACCATTTTGATCGACCGGTTCAGCTTCTGTGGCATCGTCTTGAAGCCATATTCCCGCCGACTCCCTTGAACCTTAAAGAGATAGGCAGCATCCGCCGTAAGCCCCTCTAAATAAACACGATGCACCTCAAACCCTTCGACGAGCTGCGAGAATCCTTTGGCACCCTGCCAAGCCGCCTGCCCTCTCGCTTGATACTCCAACTCAGACTGGCCAGCCCCCGCAGGGGCTAGCCATTGGACGACCATGGTCGTTGAGGGGTCTTTGACCCAAGTCAAATAAATAGCCGCCGGTTCCCTGGCCATCAAGGTCCCAAAGACGACTCCAAACAGCACTCTTAACACATTTTTAACCATCTAACAACCAATAAGTTACGATTATCCACTCCTCATTATCCCCCTAAACTTTAGAGTTTTCAATAAAAATCTTTATTATTAATATTTTGTAAAAATTTAATTTACTTTTAAGCAATTTTTTAGTAAAATAATTAATATATGACATCAATTACAACCTCTTCTTATAGCCCTAATTCCACTTCCTCAACGATGACTCCCTTAAAACCGGGTCAAGTCCTGCTGCTTAAACGAGGCGGCCAATTCGACATTTCCCAAAAAGTCAAGACAGTCGTACAACGCCATTTCGGTTATCAAGGAACAGAGGAATTTCGTGCCAACTTTACGAAGGATCGAATTACTTTCACGCTCAAAAATAACCCTGACACTGAAAGCCGGACTTTAGTCCTCCAAAACAGCCATTGGATGCTCAGTCAAAATGGCGCTACGCCAACGGCTTTAGATTCAAGATTAGAAAATGAGGTCAATACCCTCGTCACTGAAATCCTCTCTAAAATAGGCCAAGCGAGTCATACCAACGTTCCCGATCCAGTTCCTGAAACAAACGCTACTGCCTCTATTGAAGGAGAAGAACGAACTAATGATTCAGAACTCACGGATGTCAAAGCCCGCCTTGCTATTTTAGAAACGCGGCTGGGAGAACACCTGACTCTGGAAGAATCACTTCGAACTCAAAAAGAAATATTACGAGAAATCACTCATTTAAGAGATGGCTTAGCTAGAGGGCCTAAAGATGGTACCGTCGAATTAAAAAAAGTTTTAGAGGAAAAAGAAAAACAGCTTAAAGAACTTCAAAGTCGAGCGGAAGAAGAAATCGGAAAAATGAAAGAAGCAGTTGAGGCTGAAAGACAGCAAATGACTGATCAACTTGGGCTAGCAAAAAAAAACTTAAGGGATGCCCAAGCTAAAGCAGAGCAAGAAATAGGTAAGCTGCAAGAGCAAATAACAAAATTGCAAGAAGCTCAACAGCAAAATAAACAGACTTTTGAAGCATTAGACAAAAAACATAAGGAAGCTCTGGCTGCTCAAGAGAAACAAAGTGTGTTGTTAAAGAAAAAGGAAAACCTGTTAGAGGCAGCTCAAAAAGAACACCAAAACCAACAACAACAAATTGCTAAACTAGAAGCCGAGCTTAAAGATCACAAAATTGCCCTTGAACTAGGGCTAGTAGGATTAAAGACCGCCCTAGTTCAAAAGGAACAGATCCAGGAAAACGCCGAGAGAGAAGTAAAATCGTTAGAAACCGAAATAAAAAAACTAAATAGTCAGATCTTCGCTCATGAAAAGCTATTAGCACTCGCTAATAATCAATTACCATCTCTGCAAGGTGAGGTTCTATTCGAACAAGATAAACGCCTAAAAGCAGAAAAGGAAATCAAATGCCTTAAGTCCGAAAAAGCCGCATTGCAAGAGCAAATAACAAAACTGCAAGGCGATGCGCGAATTGAACTCCATAGTAGAATGGACGCCGCCTCTAAACAGAGCAGCGCTGCTTTTGTCACAATGGTGAAGGGGTTAGAACAAACCAAGTCGCTAAATGAAACGAAAAAAAAGCTGGACGACACCCAAATAGAACTACGCAAACAACACGAATACATTGGGAAACTCGAAGCCGACTTAAAAACATTGAAAGCTCAATTAGATGCAGCGCAAACAACTGCAGAAACCAAAGACAAAATAGCTGCAGCGCAGTTTACACAACTCCAAGACGATTATTCTGAACTCACCGAAGAACACGACTTAGCACTAGAAGCATTAAAAACTCTTCAAACTTTAAACAAAGACATGGAAGCAACACTAGAAGCTGCAGCAAAAGATGGCGAGCGTGCAAAGGTTGCTGCTACAGAGCTTAAAACAGCCCTGGCTTTAAAAGAGGAAGAACTTCAAAAAACATCTGAAGCTGCTGAGCAAGCACGTGCAGAAACTGAAAAAGAAAAACAACGCGCTTCTCAAAGCAACCTGCAAAGACCCTCCGACCATCTTGAAAAAGTTCAATTGGACAATCAACAAACTCCAGTAGCCGCCGCCCCAACACTACAAACACAACAATCTCGTCAGGAGTCCATGACTGCTCTTGAATCCTCATCAAAGGTACAAAACCCTCCTTTATTGATTCCGATAAAATACCCGGCTCCAAGATTTAGGAAGAAAGCTACAGTCAACACGGTGACTCCAACACAGCAAAGGGCAAAGGAAATTCAAAAACTCGACAACCAAGTCGCTAAAGTCAACAACGGACGGATCGCTACTAAATATAGAGAGGATGCTTTACAAAACTATATCTTCTTGCTGTTTGTTCAGGAAAAAAACATAAGAAATGAGCCTATTCTAATGGAAAAATTCAATCCTTCCGACTTATCAGACAAAGACAAAATCTTATTAGAAGAAGTCGCGGCAAAAGCAATGCAAAAAATGGACCCGAAGGCAACTTCTACGTATGACTTAAAGAAGCTGCTCGAGTCGAAAGATAGAAATACGAAAATCAAAGCCCTTCAATCCGTGAAACAGGAGCTTGGCCAAACAGATAACGGCATGGCTAAGCTTGAAGGGAAAGCCCGGGAAATCTTAGAAGACTTCTATCTATCATTATATTTGAATTCAAAATCACTTAATCAGAATAACAATTACAAAGATTTTCTCTTCGCAAAAAGTCCCTTTCTTGCAGCCGATTTACAGATTGCGAAGGAGATCTACGAAGAGTGTAGAGCTTACTATGAAAAAACTACGGAGCCAAACGACCCCCAGTTATTGATGATTGAGGAAAAAGTCGGTCAACTGGAAGAAGACCAAAGACTCCTCGAAGAAGTCCAAAGGTTATTCCTTGTTTTTCTTGAGAAGTGCCAAGTCGTCTAAAAGGGTGTCCTAACGCGACGCTTCTGTCGTTTCGACAGCTTGTACTTCAGTCGTTTCATCCGTGCCCGGTTGAACGTCTGAGATCGCCATCTTTAACACTTCAATTTTAGAACCGTCGACCATCTTCAAGATCACCGTATTGTCTTGGATACGGACAACAGAACCGATGATTCCCATTGCAGTCACGCGGTCGCCTTTTTTCAGGCCGCTGCGTTGCTTTTCTAACGCTTTACGTCTTTTTTGCTCTGGTCGCCAGAGAAGAAAGTAAAAAAAGACAACGCCGAACCCAAGAAGCATCAATGTCTGATACATGTTGCCTTGCTGTGCGGGTGCAGCCGCTTCATCTGCAAGCAAAGATCCGGTTGCCACCACTAAAAAAGCCATAAGTTTTTTCATAGTTCCTCAAAAATTTTTTTATAAAAATCTTATAATAAGTGTGCCTGATTTGACTCGAAGAAGCAAGGATTTTATACTGCGGTCGGCTTGAAAATGTGAATTTGGGCTAGCGTGAAAGCTCTCGTGGCTTCGCGATTGTAAAGCGCGCTGTACCCCATTAATACAGCGCGCTTTACAATCGCGAAGCCGCGAGAGCTTTCACGCTAGCCCAAATTCACATTTTCAAGCCGACCGCAGTATAATACCTCAGGAGTAAAACAATATTTTCAATGTGCGGGGTATGGGGAAATTGATCAACAGGCTGTACATAAATGATTTGATAGTCGGAAAGCTCAGCAATATTTTGAGCTTGCGTCTTGGGATTGCAGGAGACATACAGAATATGCTGCGGCTGGAGACGCTTTAAAGCCTCTAAGGCCAACGAATCCAGTCCAGGCCTAGGCGGATCAACAATGGCCAAATCGGGCTGTAAAATTGAGGCTTCTGACAACAGCTTACCGACATCTCCACATTGGATATCGATGTTGGAGATCCCGTTCACCTCGGCGTTGGTCTTGGCATCGAAGACGGCATGGGGATTCAGCTCTATTGCGATCACTTTTTTTGCCTTCAGGGCAAAAGCCATCCCTAACGTCGCTGTGCCGCAATAGAGGTCATAAACAGTCGCTTGGGGGCTCATATTGGCGATCTCTATGGCTTGGTTGTAGAGTACTTCGGCTTGTTCGGTATTGGGCTGAAAAAACGAGGTAGGGCTGATTTTGAAGGTTAGGGTCTTTCCTTGGAGATGCAGCTTTTCTGTGATGTGGTCGGGACCATTTAGCAGCATCTCATAGAACTGGGTGGGCTTACCGGGGATGGCTTGGTGCACCCTCAAAAAAATGGTCATTTGAGGATCATTGAGAGCTTGGATAAAACCATTTAGCTGCTTTCGATTGAGGGCAAAATGGGGGTCTCCGGAAACCGTGAGCATCGCTAAACGATCACCTGTCCTTCTGCCTTCTCTCAACGTCAAGGTTCGCAATGTTCCTTTTCCATTACGGAAATTGAAGGCAGCAAGAGGTGTACTCTCCCACCACGATCGGACTCTTTGTAGAGTCTCTGACATCCACGGAGGAGAAATCAGGCATTCTTGAAGGTTAAAAACTTTGCCACGGGATTTTCTGAGGATAAGGCCGAGGTACCGGTTTCCCGCTTTATCTTGCGAGAAGGAGAATTCCATCTTATTCCGGTAGCGAAAAGGATTTTTGCAAGGAATGATGGGCGCGACTGGGACATTAGCAAAAATTCTTTCAATTTCCGCCTGTTTTTGGATGAGCTGGTCGGAATACGGAATCGACTGAGATGTACAGCCCCCGCAATCAGGGACGTGGAGACATAGATTCATTGGGGAAATAGTACCACTTTCCCTGATGAATCAAAAAGATTAAGTTTTGGATTTGCCAGCTTCGACAGATTCTTTGCGAAAAATTTTAGCAATTTTGGCAAAATTGAGTGTCGCTTTGCGGACGCGTTTGGCAGCGGCTTTATTGCCTCTGATCACATCTTCTAGCTCCATCTGCATTTCTGAGAGCATTCTTTTCATTGTTTCGACGGTATCCATCATCGCCATAATGACTCCATGTTGTCGATGTTTGTCTCTTGCATAAGGAGTTTTCGTATATTGTTCAATTCATTTTTTCTAGAAATTTCTTTGCCAACAAGAACTTCTGCCAAGAGGCATGATTTCGAACCGTTCAATCGGTTGATAGATCTGTTGGTCCCTAAGATTGCATGGGTGTTTGTTGATGTGTTTGGACAATTGATAGAGAGGCAAATAGAGGATAATCTGCGCTTGGAAAACAGTCCCGAAAATCTTGTCGCCGCTGACGCTGAAGTCGAGAGCAAGATAATCTTTATACTGAGGACGTAATCTGAACTCCCCTCCCAATGTTCTGTCATGACATCTTCTCACCAAATAATAAGGCCCTCCAGCTGCGTAAAGGAAGAAGTCCTTGCTTCGCACAACATAATTTCCTATTTCAGCGTTGAAACCATAAGAAGTAAATTCGCATTGTCGATGGATCGCAAAAAATCCACCCTCATACTCATCGAAAGTACATTTGAGTCTGCGCTTCTTGACCGAAATAGGTACATATACGTTGGCACGTAAATCCCATCTTTTGCCTAGCACTTCGAGTCCAGCCCCAATTTGTTGATAACCGCCCAGTCGTCCTTCCCTCCAATCCCAGAACACATTGAATCCCAAAATCTGACAGAACCTATTAGGATCAGGAATGTATCTTCCTGCGATTCCAACGTTTGCAGCATATGTATTGTTATCAAAACGATGACCTCTCAGATCGACCATCGGCATAATGCGCCCGACGCGGTAATCAGGAGCCCAAAGCATTGCAAGGGTCGAATAGTCTGTCCCGAAACTGATTCCCTCTCCCCATCCTTCAACGTGACGTATGGTGATCCTCTTGGGCCAGAACGAATACCCATGAGGCGTACCGGTCTGTTGAGATGGAGCTGCAGCAGCTGCCAATCTTGGTTCCGGCGAATAGGCGATCAGAGCCAGCGGAGGCTGTTTATTAGGAGTGCCTCTTGCAGGATTCTTCCTGCCTTGAGCGATGCCCGACGAGTTAATGGGATTAAACGATTTGTACTTAGTGGTAACTAAATAGGTAATGATCAATACATATAAAGCCACTCCAATGATCAAAACGTCAAGGAGTAGTTTTAAGCCATTGCCTTTTGCAATCTTGTCTCTGATTGGCCACTTTTGAGCACTTTCCGAGAAGAAAGACCTGATCTGTTTAAACGGAACCCAAGTGCTATGCTCAACTGCCACCTTTTTGACTTTTTTATATTCCGAAAAACGAGCAGAATTTTTAGCAGTGATTCTAAGCTGTTTAATAGCATTAATTGCTCGTTGGCATAGGCGTACAAATCTTTTGTAAGCGCAGATGATTCCAAGACGAATGCGATGAAAAAGTCTAACGATCCAGAGCCAAGCGTTGATGATGAGCTGTCCGATGGCAACGAGCGCCCTACGACAGTGGCTGATCAAGATCAGGATTGGTGCGAAGAGAAGTCTAAAGATAGAAACGAACCGTTTTTTTGCAACAGAAGCCAACCGACGTCCCAGTAGAGCAATTGCTTCTTCACAAAAACTTGAAAGGTCATTGCCTTCTAAGTCTCTACGGTTCTTCCTGCGACTTTTGTCCCTGTATTTTACCATCAAATTTAGACCTATAATTAAAAAAAATATTTGTCAAGTTTTTGCCGCATGAAAATCCATTGAGAAAAAAGCTACTTGACTCTCAGCTTCTAACATTGAATTGGTTATCAACAGAAAAAAAGTGTTGCAAATTCAAAAAAAAGAAATTATAAACTCACGCCATGAGAAATTTTTGAAATCTAACGAGAGGTGGGAATGAAGAAGCTATGTTTTTTGCTATGCACGCTGAGTTTTCTTATTCCCTTAGCTGCTAACTATCCTCCTCCCTATGACTCGATTGAAGTGCTTCCATATAACCCGCAAGGTTGGTACATCAATGGGCCTTCGATGGAATGGTTGATACGTCGAGGAAATGTGAAAATCATTATCGAAGTCGGTTCTTGGCTTGGATTATCAACGCGTCATCTAGCAAAAACAATACCAGAAGATGGAATCGTCTATGCTGTTGACCATTGGAAAGGATCACCGAATGAAGATAACAGCTCTTTCGACATTCCTAATCTTTATCGACAGTTTCTATCCAATGTTATCCACGAAAATTTGACGCATAAAATTGTTCCCGTCAGAATGTCTAGCCTTGAAGCCTCTCAAACTTTAAAAGTAAAACCCGATCTGATCTATCTCGATGCAACTCATGATTTTACGAACGTCATGCTGGATTTAATTATTTGGTTTCCGTTGGTTAAAGGTCATGGAACTATGTGCGGAGATGACTATTTTTGGGCGGATGATCCATCGAAGGGAGGCGGTCCAGTCAAACGAGCTGTGGATACTTTCGCTCGCGAAAACAACCTGACTGTCCGCCATGACGGAAAATGGATGTGGTATTTAGAAGAAAAACAATGATTAAATCTATGTATTATAAAAATTTGCATCTTTTTTTTTTCGCCTTGCTCAACTTCTCTTCTTTGAGAGGAGAAGTGTACTATGAGGGAACAGCCACGATCAGAAATTATGGGAAAGTAGATCTCAATTGGATGGTGCAATTTCTTCCCTATAATCCCGTTATTATTGAAGCGGGAGCTTATTGTGGAGACCAAACGGTTTATGCTGCAAAAGTCTGGCCCAGCAGTCAACTCGTCGTAGCATTTGAGCCCAATCCTCTTGCTTTTGCAGAGCTGCAGAGAAAGGTGGATACTGACAAGCTCGCCCAAGTCAAAACATATAACTTAGCCCTCCATAGTTACAATGGCATAGCGAATCTTCATCTATGCCGCGGTCCGAATGGAAATGACCGCACAAAGGAATATGAAAGCTCTCTACTTCCTCCTTCAAGGGGCTGCCAGGGCCCCCAGGTAGAAGTGCCGTGTGTGATTTTGGATGATTGGTGCCAACAAAATCAGGTTGACCACATCGATATTCTTAGACTTGAACTTGAAGGGCTAGAATTGGAAGTGCTTAGAAGCTCTCCTCAGATTTTAAAAAACACAAAGATCATTATCCTCCCAAGTTTTTTTCAGGTTTATCGAGAAGGAATGGTCAATTATTTTGAACTGAAAGCTTTTCTGACTGAATCCCACTTCATTCCTCTTGCTCATTGGTATGAAAGAGGAGAAAGAGGATTGGCTGTCTACGTCAGTCAGGAACTGTACGATGCTTATTTCATCAAGTGTTTAGGACTAGGTCTGGGCGGCATACTTTACCCATGAAGAAACAACTGGTCTTTTACTTAATGTTTGCCCTTCTTTCAAATATCGACATCCTTGCTGACGGGATTGAGAAGTATTTTCACCCCGCAGAAAATAAGTCAGACGAACATGGAATGCCCGGCATTGATTTCATTTATATGATCAATTTAGATGAGAGGCCGGAAAAATATGAACGGTCGATGGATGCTCTAAAACCGTATGGGATTTTCCCTTATAGATTCTCCGCTGTTAATGGATGGAAATTAAGTTTTGAGGCCCTTGATAATTTAGGGGCTATGTATGAACCCGGAACTCCTGAAGGTCCTATCGCATCGGTATATCGACATGTGAATGACAAGGAATACATGAGCTTTGAAATTATGAAAGAGCCCGGTATTTCTTATTATTGCCACTCTTTGTCACGAGGAGCAATCGGATGTCTCTTAAGTCATTTATCCGTCTTACAAGACGCTTATGACAGTGGGTACAACACCATTTGGATCATGGAAGATGATATTCGAGTCGTCAGCGATCCTTGCGAGTTATCTACTCTTATCAATGTTTTAGACTCATTAGCTCCTGATTGGGATGTTTTTTTTACAGATCCTGAGACAAAAAACGGAGATGGGAACCATGTCCATTGCGGAGGAATTCGACCGCGGCCTAATTTCCCCTACCAACCGCTAGCTTATTATGCGAATCGAAACTATCTGCATCCCGATATCGTTAAGATGGGCCTCAGATTTGGAGCCTATTCCATGATCCTCCGAAGGTCAGGAATAAAAAAACTCTTAGATTATTTCAAGACGTACAAGCTTTTTTTCCCTTATGACATGGAATACTATTTTCCACCTGATATTAAGCTTTTTTCATGTACCCGAGATATCGTCACAACAATAGCTGGAGGAATTTCAGACAATGGCAACCCGACTTATGAAAAAAAATAGAGGCAGTTGCCTCAATAGTTTTTTCTTCTTTTTTTGCTACGCTCTATTTAGCTTTATCCCTCTCAAAGGAGACTACTATGAAGGCATAGGATTATTCCAAAACTACAATAAAATTGACATCGCTTGGCTGCCCCAATTCCTTCCGTATAACCCCATTATCATAGAGGCAGGAGCTTTTAGAGGAGATGAAACGTATCGCATAGCAAAACAATGGCCACAGGGCCGCATCTTTGCCTTTGAGCCAAATCCTGAAGCTTTTGCCTATTTACAGAAAAAAATCCAGGATGAATCCCTGAGTAATGTCGAGCTGCATAACTTAGCTCTCAACACTTATAATGGGATCGCTTTTCTCAATGTCTGCAAAGGAATGAAAGGAGACAATTCTGTCTTTGGATATGCTAGCTCTGTGCTTCCCCTGACGAAGGAAATGGAGGTTTATTGCAAAGGACCACAAGTCATAACCTCTTGTACAACCCTCGATAGTTGGTGCGATGAGCATGAAATCGACCATATCGATCTCCTAAGACTCGAACTTGAGGGACTAGAATTGCAAGTCCTTCAGAGCTCTTCTCAGATTTTAAAAAACACAAAAGTGATTTACGTGAAAACAATGATGCATCCGTATCGCACTGGGATGACTCAATATTCTGAATTGAAGGCTTTTCTCGAACAATCCCAATTTGTCTTGCTTAGCCATTGGTACCAACCTGGAATCATCGGATATGCTGTTTTCCTTAGCAGAGAGTTATTCGACGCTTATTTTAAATTGTCTTTAGGGATCTACTTGGAGGTGTGAAAATGAAAACTTGTTTAATTTTAGCTCTGCTTTGCTTGACGAATTTGAATGCCGGAATTGAGAATTACTATAAAAAAGCAGAAAACAAATCTGACTTCCACAAAATGGAAGGTATCGATTTTATCTATGTGATCAACTTAGATCCCCGGCCTGAAAGGTACGAGAGAACGATGAATGCTCTTAGGCCTTATAACATCAATCCATACCGATTTTCTGCTGTCAATGGCTGGGAGCTGAGTTTTCAGGCTTTAGATGAACTCGGTATTGTCTATGAACCTGGGATGCCTCATGGGCCCATAGCGTCAGTCTACCGCCATGTTAACGGTAAAGAATATCACAGCTATGAAATTATGAAAGAGCCCGGTGTCGCCTATTATGCACACTCTCTATCTCGAGGTGCGATAGGCTGCCTCTTAAGCCATTTATCCATTATGAAGGATGCTTACGATTCAGGCTATACCACAATCTGGATCATGGAAGACGATATTCGGGTCGTTAGCAATCCCCACGAACTCTCTTCTCTCATGCATATTTTGGACGTTGTACAACCTGATTGGGATATCTTATTTACGGATAACGAAATCAAAGGTGGAAGCGGACCTGTCCCCTGCACTGTTATTCGTCCCCGACCCCTCGTTCAACTGCAGCCGCTAGATTATTACTTACAACGCAAAAATGTTCACACAGATATTGTAAAAATCGGGATGCGGTTCGGCTCTGCTTCTATGATCATTCGACGATCAGGAATGAAAAAACTTTTAGATTATTTTGAAACCTACAAAATCTATTTTCCCTATGATATCGATTACTTTTTTGTCCCTGGCATTAATCTTTTTGCACTTAATAGAGATATCGTGACAAACATCGCGGGGGGAGAATCCGACAATGGCGGGCCTAATTATCTTGACAAGGCTAAAAAATGAGCCTTTCGATTAGGGAGCTTTTCTTTACTATTATGCTTTATTGCAGTGCCTCCTATGGAGACATTGCAGATCACTTAAAAAAAGTAGAGGGAAAGTCAAACATTCATCAAATGCGCAATATCGATTTTATCTACATGATAAATTTGGAAAAAAGGCCTGAAAAATTTGCAGTTGCCTCAGAGCAGTTGCAGAAGCATGGAATTTATCCCTACCGTTTTTCCGCTGTCAATGGGTGGGAGTTGCCCGTAGAGGTGATCAATGATGTCGGATTAAAGTTTCGGCCAGGAATGATGCCGTTAAAGGCAACGTTTTATCCAATAGAGGGCCAGGGACTACCCTCCTATGAATTTATGAGGGAATTTGGGAAAACTTATTTTTGCCACAACATGTCAAGGGGGTCAATTGGCTGCGCTTTGAGCCACATTTCAATTCTTAAAGATGCCTGGGACTCTGGTTATGAAATCATTTGGGTATTGGAAGATGATATAGAAGTGATCGGAAATCCCTTAACAATCTCCGACTTGATTGATCAGCTTAATGCCCTCGTCGGAAAAGATAACTGGGATGTCCTTTTCACCGACCAAAATTATCGGATGGCGAATGGTGAGTATATGACAGCCAATGGTGCAAGCGAAAGGCCTGATATGGATTGCAGTTTGAAAGAACGATATAGTGAAAAATATACGATCAATGAGCAAATAAGCCCTGATTTTCGCAGGATTTCTGCCAGATTTGCCACCCATTCTATGATCATTCAACGCTCAGGAATCAAAAAACTGCTGGAGTTCTCGTTAGCCCATAAGATCTTTTTGGCCTACGACTTGGATAACTATCTAGTACCCGGGATTAAGCGGTATGCACTGACTCAGGACCTAGTGACCAACATGATAGGAGCTCCTACCGATAATGAAGCTCCGTTATACGATAGGAAAGATGATTAAAAAACCAGTTTTAGAAAATTGAATAATTGCAAATCTCATAGGCTGTTTCAGCAATGGAACTTTCAAGGAATTCGAAATGTGAATTGCTTTTTAGGTCTAAAATTAGCTGTTTTTTTCTGACACTTATTTTTAACACTCAGGCTTTTGCGACAATTAGAATTCTTACATTTCATTACAATCAACCTGAATTTATAGAAATGCAATACAAAACATTTAACAAGTTTTTAAAAGACGACTTTGAATTGATTGTATTTAATGATGCAAAAACTGAAGAACATGAAAAATCCATTGAAAATGCTTGCAAAGAATATCAGATAAAATGTGTCCGCTTTCAGCAAGAATGGCACTTAACCGATCGATTGAATACTTATCTCAAAAGAAGACTGGAACAACCTTCAACGATAGGTACTTGGGGGTGGGACGCCTCAACATCTATCGAGGAAATTAGTCATCATCCAAGCATTCGTCACAATCATGTCATTCAGTATGCATTAGACAATTATGGCTATGACCATGACGATATCGTGGTAATTATGGATGCGGATAATTTACTTATTAAACCCCTCAGTATCAGAGAATTATTAAATTCAAATGATATTGTCGGCTTCGATCGATGGCCAGACAATAATGCGGAAAAGAGACTGCGGTCTCAACTGGCAGTCCCCAAGACGATGGAAATTTTCTGGGTGGTTTTTATCGCTTTTAACCCTTGCAAACTTCCAGATGTAAGAGAACTTGACGTTAGTGTCGATGTCGTCAATGGTCACACTCTTTTGCCTGATAATACACTCAGTGATTCAGGAGCTGGCATTTATAAATATCTATGGAAGCATCCCGATCTCCAATTGCAGTCTTATCCTTGGCAAAGCAGTTATACATATCGGTGCTTTACAGACGAACAACTTAAGGTATTGGGAATTAGTGATCGAGCTATCCAATTTATTCGCGAGATTGATCCTGAAAATGTACAATTTTTTGCTTTTGAACACTTTGTACATTTCTCCGCTCATTCTTGGAAAGGTGGTAATCACCAGTTCAAATTAGATCATTTCCGTAAATTTATCGAGGACATCCTCCAATAAATGAAACTGATTAAATCTGGGATTTTGCTCTGCCTGATACTCTTGACGAACCACTTAACTATCTATGGGATAGATCTTGAAGAAGTTCCTCAAACTATTCCAAGCAGTGGCCACGACCCTCTTTTTATTAGTCTTGGAGCTGATTGCACACCAGCGGGGATGATCCAATATTTTGGTAAACGAAACGCTGCGTTTCCTTTAGACTGGATCCTGACTCTAGATGAAGATGCGGTTATCCAGCTACTGGGTAACAATTTTCAAGACTTTACAAATAAAGAATTTCTAGTAAGACATCCGATAAATCCTACTAAATTGGTACATACGCATTATCACATAGAATTCATCCATGATTTAAGTGCACAGTGCTGGGAAAATCCTATTCTATATGATGAAAAAATCAAAAAAATGCAGATGAAGTACCAAAGAAGAATTGCAAGATTTCAGCAGCTTGCCAACCATACAGGTCCCGTCATTTTCATCCGCCTTCTGCTGCCCCAATATCTGCCTGAGGAAATATTTTGGTTTGATTACCCACTGAACAAGAATGAAAAAGAATCCTCTGTAAAATGGTATGAGACGCTAAGGAACTTATTCCCTATTCTTGATTTCAAGTTGATCGTGGTTAAGAAAACGGAAACCCAGAATAAGATAGAATTTTTCGATAAAATTATCGTGTGCTATCTATCAAACATCGGACTGCATAGCAATTGGGAGACGCTATTAAACCTTAAATACTAATAATTACTTAGTTTTCTTCTTGATCTGCTCTCGCCTAAAGGCGAGAGTAGTTCAAAATCTACAAATTTTAGGGAAATTGATGAGAAAAAAAATTATCAGCTCTATTCTGCTTATGCTTTCTGTCTGTCCGGCAGTCCTATTTGCTGCTTCTCCTGCTCAGCTTGAATTACAACGTAAATATGAAATCTCTTGTAGCCAGCCTTCAGATATTAATGAGCACATCTACACGCTGCGCTGCCTTGCCAAGGAATGCCCATCGGTTGTGGAAATTGGCACTAAGTCTATGGTATCTACTTGGGGGATTCTACAAGGATTATCAGAAAACCCTTCTGCTGCTCGTTCTTATCTGGGTATTGACTTAACCGCACCTCCATTAGCGACACTTAACCTTGCCAAGCGACTGGCCGAAGAAAGCGGTATTCAGTTTAGCTTTTGGCAAGCCAACGATATGAGTGTCGATATCGAATCGACAGAAATGCTCTTCATCGACTCGTTGCATACTTATTGTCATCTGACTTATGAATTAGAAAAATTTTCTCCTAAAGTTAGCAAATATATCGCCATGCATGACACCAGTTGGGGTAATATCGATGATCCTGTCTATCATGGAGATTTTTCAGAATATCCTCCTGAATATGATCGATCTAAGCGGGGGCTCTGGCTAGCCATTGAAGACTTTTTGCAGAGTCACCCTGAATGGACCTTGCATGAGCGATACTTAAATAATTATGGTTTTACGATTCTAAAACGGGTTTCGATTAATGACCCTGTCCCAATAGATTACAAGCCCAAAATTTATGACTGCTTTCCCTTTTTTAATGAACTTGAACTTCTGGAAATCAAGTTGAATGAACTCTATGATCACGTTGATTATTTCGTCCTTGTCGAATGCAGCGAAACTTTTTCGGGAAAACCAAAACCTCTTTATTTTGCTGAAAACAAACAAAAATTTAGTAAATTTTTAGATAAAATTATCCATGTTGTTGTCACAGAACATGTCGAAACCGATAATGCCTGGGTAAGAGAGTATTATCAAAAAGATCAGATTTTAAGAGGATTACAGAATTGTAAAGATGAGGACATTATCATCGTTGAAGATCTCGACGAAATTATCAGCGCTGCAAAACTCCCTGAATTGATTGAACTTCTTCTCTCAAACCGTCTGAAATATGCGACTTGCAAGCATCCCATGTACACCTACTATCTTAATCGAAAAGGACATCCCTATCCTGAACCCCAAGGTGTAAGTCATTTATTAGGTTCTGTGCTTGCTAAATACGCAGATGTAAAAAACCTGGCTTTTATGGGAATCCGCCACAAAAGAGATGACGCCACTGCAACCATTGCAGGATGGCATTTTACCAGCATGGGAGGACCTGACAGAGTCGCCAAGAAATTTGAGAGCTTTTCTCATACAGAACTTGATAATACAGTGGATAAGCATCCCCAAACAATCCGAAAATTTGTGGAAAGGTTAAAACTTGTTGAGATCGATGAGACTTATCCCCAATTTGTACGTGATAATATAGCCTATTTTAAAGACTGTGGATTCATCGATCTATCAGAAAAATAGACCTCTTGCGTAAACGCGAACGATTCCTGATTCATCGCTCCACATTTAAGGGCAGCTCCAACAGGCTTTTACCCGTCCTTCCGACGGCTAGTCCAATAGAAGTAGATGAGTTTAACAAAGAGGCGCATTTCATCCCAGCCCTTAAAGGCTTGTCATTACCCACATTTTCAAGTAATGTTTTTTCTCCTAAACTTTTCGGAGGAAGAACATTATGGAGATGCGTACTTGGATTGAGAATCAGTGGAGACAAGCTAAATTGGGAGATGCCAGAAGGA
>Ga0207642_10000029_pt1 | contig 46159 bp, 42 predicted proteins | sample KBSMisM22_FD_184309 | JGI IMG/M metagenome (GOLD analysis project Ga0207642, IMG submission 184309) | Miscanthus rhizosphere microbial communities from Kellogg Biological Station, Michigan, USA - KBS Miscanthus M2-2 (SPAdes) (version 2) | ecosystem: Host-associated > Plants > Roots >... | reverse complement strand
TCTTTTCATCGATAAGCTTCTGTAAAGAGGCTTCGAGAGCGGGAGATCGACAGATATTGCCGGCACAGACAAAGAGGATGGAGATCATTCGGCGACATCCGTTGCGCAGCGGAACCCATAGGTGCCGTTCATGGTCCCGGGATTGTTCCTGTGGCGATGGGAGCACCGGAGATCTTCTTTCAGGCTCTTCCAACATCCTCCGCGGAGCACGCGGTAGACGCCTTGGAGAGGCCCTTTTGGGTTATGAGGCTCTTGCATCGATAAGTTATAATAATGGTAATCGTACCAATCGAAACACCATTGGTAGACGTTGCCGGCCATATCATACAGGCCGTAGTGGTTGGCAGGATAGCTCATCACAGGTGTCGTGTCGGAGCTGAAAAAGTTTGCTTGCGTCCGATCGATATCTTTTCCTGTCGGATAGATGCAATCTTCCAATCCTGCAGAGGCCGCAATCTCCCATTCTGCTTCTGTCGGGAGCCGTTTTCCAACCCACCTCGCATATGCAATGGCACCGTAATAGGTGACGCCAACAACGGGATGACGTGTATAGCCCGATTCAATGGAGAGTTTTCCTCCTAGTCGTTTGATGCGAGATTCTCTAAGCCGGATAATATCATTATTGTTATGGTCTTTTTCTCCGCCCATCGCTTCTAAAAATTGGACAAATTGCTCATTCGTCACAGGATGGATATCGATGGCATACGCATCGAGGCTGATCTGATGGCGCGGCATCTCATCGCGGCCGCCCTTGTTGCTGCCCCGTTCATACGAACCTCCGCGGATCACCATCATCTCGGTTTGAAGCGGATCGACGTCTTTTTTCTCTTCCGGGGCAGGCTGATAAGGCGCGACAACGGTTTCCATTTTAAAGATGGCGCCTGGATCGGCCTCATATTCAGGGCGCTGGATCTCACCGGGTTTGAGAACCGGTTTTAACAGAGCGGCTTTTTCAGGCTCAGGTTCAGGAAGATGGTGCTCGAGTTCATTGAGAAGCTGCTCAAGCAGCGTCGGTCTCTTGGCAGGATCTCCGGCGAGACATTGTTTGACGATTCTATCCCATGGAAGTTTGTACTGGGGAGAGATTTGAGAAGGAAGATCAAAGACGCCTTCTGGATATTTGCCTGTCAGTAAAAAATAGAGTACCACGCCAAAGGCATACGTATCGCTCTTGACACCAGAGGAGACGCCTGAGCTTAGATTTTTGTCCCAGCGTTGTTCCGGAGCTAGACAAAGGTAGTGATGGAGAAACGAAAGGTTTTGCTTAGGGAGCGTTTCCGGGGTTTGGCCGATTTTATCAGCAAGCGCTTTATAAATTCGGTTCATGTAATTGGAAGGACCCATGACTCGAGAGAGTCCAAAATCGGAGATCTGGACATGGATCCCCTCTTTTTTCTTCGAAATCAAGATATTCGTTGGCTTGAGGCCGCGGTGGGCAAACGGATCTGCCGCTTGTCCTTTTTCATGCGTATAATCAAGCGCTGCAGCAATTTGATGGATGATCTTGACGACTTCATCTTCGGACATGCGCCCGCCTCGCTCGCGGCAGTAGTCATATAAGTTAAGGGTCTCGCCTTTGTCATTAATGACAGGATCTGTGACTAAAAAATAATGGCCATCCGCTTCGGAGACGTTATGGACTTTGACGATGTTCGGATGTTCCAAGGTCGCTAAAACAGCTGCTTCCCGTTCGAACCGATTGACGAAGTCGGCATCATGAGAAAGTTCAGAATCGAGGACCTTAACGACAAACGGCCGCTTTAAAAAGCGGTGCTGGGCTAAATATGCCGTCCCAAGCGCACCAATCCCTAGACACCGAAGAAGTAAATAGTCTCCCAAATTCTTGCCTTCCATGACCCTCACAACTTTTCTATAGATTTGACGATTTCATCTAATTTGGTCAAGGGAGCTTCGCATTTATTCTGCCTGCAGAGATAAAATGTTGTTAAATCTTGGAGGGCAACTTTGTCTTTTTCTAGAGGGAAATCGGGAGTCTTTTTCCATAATGTGGCGAGGTGGGCAGAAAAATGGGACGCCAGTTTAGACTGGATCGTTGCAACATCGGCTTCTTTGGAATTTGGCACCACCACAACCGTCGTTGGAGCAGCCGTATCGAAGTATCGAAGCACTCCCATCATGTGGTAAAAGGCAGCAGGAGCCACCTTCTCAATATAATTCTTTGCCGCTTTCATCACGTCTTCGGCTTGCCGTAAATAGGTTTCATCATGAGTCATCTGATAAAGACGGAGGAGATTTTCAGTATGGACGGCATTTCCCGACGGCTCAGCCCCATCAAAAAATTCACATTGCCTGAGCAGCAGCTGAGATCTTTCGTCGGTAAAATAGAAAGCTCCCTCGATCTCTTTAAAGTCGCGGTCGAGGATCTTCGTTAATAGCGTCGCCCAATCATAATATTTAACACCCTGGCCTTCTTCAAACAGAGAAAGCAGCCCTTTAATTAAGAACGCATAATCGTCTAAGAGACCGGGGAATTTAGCTTCGCCATTGCACCAGCGGTGCATGAGCCGGCCGTTTGCCCAGAGGTTCTTTTCAATGAAATCGACTGTTTTGAGCGCAGCTTCAGTATATTTCGGTTCTTGAAGTGCAGCGCCGGCTCTTGCCAACACATCGATGACAAGCCCATTCCACGATGTTAAAATCTTTTCATCTCTAAGGGGCCGTGGACGCAGCTGCCGCTTGCGCAAGAGTGCTGCGCGGCCTTTGGCCAAGATTTTTTCCACATCCTCTTTTTGCATTTGGAGCGCAGGAGCAAACTCTTCGAGCGGCAGATCGATGTGAAGGACATTTCTTCCTTCGAAGTTCCCTTGCGTTGTTACGTCATAGAATGCGCAGAAAAGCTCTCCTTCTTCGCCAGGAAGGACTTCTTGGATTTCCATCGGGGTCCACGTGTAGAAGAGACCTTCATGCCCCTGGCTTTCAGCGTCTTCTCCGGAGAAAAATCCGCCTTCTCCATACACCAGATCGCGGAGGATATAATCGAGGATTTCTTTGCAAACCTCGGCATATTTCGAATTTTTGGTGTACTTCCAGGCTTGAAGATAGACCTTGGCAAGGATGGCGTTGTCGTAAAGCATTTTTTCAAAATGCGGAATGGTCCACTCCTCATCGATGGCGTAACGGGAAAATCCCCCGCCAAGATGGTCGTAGATGCCACCTCTCTGCATCATGTCAAGCGTGAGTTTAACAAAGAATAACGCTCGGCTGTCACCCTTAAGCTGTGACCAGTTGAGGAGAAATTCAGCCTGGAATCCCAGCGGGAATTTCGGTTCACCTCGGAGACCTCCATTCACAGGATCGGTGACCTCAAAGAACATATTCACCGCATCGACAAGAGTTTGTGCGGTGGGAAGTTCATGGCCTGTGGCGTTGCTGGTGTGTCCAAACGCTTCAACAATCCGTTCGGATTGAAGGACAAGCTCTTGTCTTTCAGGGCTTTCCCATAACTCTTTAACCTGGGTGATGAGTTCAGGAAAGGCCGGCATCTCCCGCATCGGTTTGGGAGGAATATAGGTTGCAGCGAGCATCGGCTTTAAATCTGGCGTTAAGATGACATTGAGAGGCCAGCCTCCGCCTCCGGACATCAACACTTGTGCAAAATCCATATAGAGGCTATCGACTTCGGGATGTTCTTCCCGGTCGACTTTGACACAGACAAAGGTGTCGTTGAGAAGTTTAGCGATCTCGTCATTGGAAAAAGACTCTCTTTCCATTACATGGCACCAGTGGCAGGTCGAATACCCAATAGAAAGAAAAATCGGACGGTCTAATTCTTTGGCTTTTTGGAACGCCTCATCGCCCCACGGAAACCAATCGACGGGGTTATGAGCATGCTGTTGAAGATACGGAGACTTCTCATGAATAAGCCGGTTCGTGAACGGATCAGTCACACCACTCCTAGCGCCTTGGCAACATACCATGCGACAACTAAAACGACTGCTGAGAGTCCGGCCCAAAGCAGATTCGGGAACCACTTAACTCCCCCGCCTTGGCTCCCTCTCACTTCCAGAGTGCCGATGCCATACGTAAACTCATGTTTTTCTCCAGGCATTGAAAAGGCGACCGCATTGTCTTTGACAAGCTGATCGACCTCCATCCCAAGAAATGCAGCGTATTGTTTGAGAAAGCCTTGTGCATAGATCCCTGCAATTAAATCGGTGATGCTCCCATCTTCGATCGCTTCCAAATACGAGCTCCGGATCGACGTTGCATTTTCAACCTCTTTCAGCGAAAGGTTCATCTCTTTTCTTTTCAACTTGAGCATCTCGCCCAAGCGTTTCAGCTCTTCTGCCATAATAACCCCATCATGATCTCAGACTACACCCTAATATACCGCCTTCGATTTTTATTGCACGGCAAAAATTTGCGTAAACAGTATAATTGCCATGTATGAGCCTTGATGCGACTGGAGCTACAAATTTTTACTACTACGGCAAGCCAGCTGATCAAATTACAGACAAAACGTATCCGACAGGACAGAAAATTTGGACTCAGCTTCCCGTCAATGTCGCCAAAATCCGCATCGGGGTAATCCTGGCTGTCACAGCCTATTTTTTTCACACCTTACAGAAAAACCCTATGGTTAGTGAATGGCGTTGGCTGGTGGTAATTGTTGGAGTCGCACTGGCAGCATGGGTGGCTTATAAATACCTCCTATCAGAAGACCCTCTGGTCGAGACGTTCTATAAAATTGCAGGAGGAAAGGAAGAATACGAAAAACTGCCCGAATTCCCCTTAGATAAAAACAAAAAAACCTACGCCAATTTCGACATAACATGGGCAAACTTGGAACATCCTCTCTACCGTTTTTTGACGTCAGATGGTAGGAAAGGTCTGATGATAAAGGGATTGAGCCATTCAAAAAAACTTGAGCTTGAGGACATAATAGTAGGGGGTGAGCCTACACCCATACAAAATTTAATGAATTTCGTCGAAAAGCTTGGCCCCTACGATGTTCCTCGGAAGATCGGAAATGAGGCAGAATGGGCAACAACCATTTTTACTGCTCTCAGTTACACGATCTGGAACAACCCTTTCGAGCATTTTCTTAAATCTCGCTCCGTTGGAAGCCCTGGTGACGCTGGCAGTTATAAAAAAACATCTAAAATCTACGCTCATATGCCCACCGACATGGCTAACGAGTTCATCTCACAAAAAGGCGTCGTGAATGAGTTGAAGCCAAAGGGGCCAATAATAGAAGAAGTCAAAGACGAAGAGAGCTAGAGTGGAACCGCATCACGGGTCACGATTGCTTTTTGGAATAACTCGTGATAAGATTCTAGACCGTGAACACTTTTGTCGCCACTATTGACCTCGCACTTGCCCCCAAACTAAAAGCCGATCTTGAAGAGCAAGGTTTTGAGATGGCCCAGCCTGCCTATACGCTCTTCTCTGCCCAAAAGCAGGGCATCTCTTGCACCCTTTACACCAGCGGCAAGCTCACTGTCCAAGGGAAAGGCAAGGACGATTTCATCGCCTATTATCTTGAACCTGAAATCCTCAAATCACTGGCCTATACTTATCCTGAGATCGGCGTTGATATGACAGCTCATATCGGTGTTGATGAAGCCGGCAAAGGAGATTTCTTCGGTCCGCTCTGTATCGCTGGTGTGCAGGCCGATGAAGACGGGATCAAAAAGCTGCTAGCACTGGGCGTCAAAGACAGCAAGCGCATGGGAGATAAAAACATTCTGAGCATGGCCTCAAAAATCCGGCCGGCATTTGCGCATTCGATCATCCGGATCTTTCCCTTGAAATACAATGAGCTCTATAAGAATTTCAAAAACTTGAATCGATTGCTCGCTTGGGGCCATAGCACCGCGATTAGTGAACTCGTTGAAAGAACCGGATGCCAAGAAGCCCTGATTGACCAATTTGCCGATGAATCGCTGGTACTCAATGCCCTGAAACAAAAAAAACTGTCGATCAAATTAACTCAGCGGCCCAGAGCAGAAGAAGATCCCGTCGTTGCCGCCGCATCGATTTTAGCGCGCGCTGCCTTTGTCGAAGGAATTGAAACTTTAAGCAAGGAAGCAGGATTTGAGCTTCCCAAGGGCGCCGCCAACCATGTCATCGAAGCCGGACGCAAACTCATTCAAAAACACGGCGGAGATAGCTTAGGAAAATTTGCCAAGCTCCATTTCAAGACCACAAATGAGATCCTTTCCTTAAATCTTTAACTTTTTCATAATAGCGCTCATGCGTTTAATTTTGTCTGCAATTGCCCTTTCAATAGTCACTATTTATGCCGATGAGCTGGCAACACTTTCTCCTGCAGCGGCTTACACATATGAATATGGCTTTTCCGATTACCATTTTATCGATCAAGATCGGCGCTGCCATGTGGAAGGCAGATACCATTATGTCGCACCGGCGAAATTCGATAATCACCGTGGACATGTCGACTATTCTGATGTCGATGCAGCGATTTACTTCACGCAATTTTTCAATGAGGAAAATTCTCTGACGTGGGAAATCGGGTACGATTTCTTAAAATTTAAATGGAAACAAAACCCCCGCTTTACCCAGAGCAATTTTAATTATCTCGCTGCATCGCTCGGATATGTCTCCACTACGCTGGAAAAATGGAGATGGATCATCAATGCAGGACTTTCCGTCGATGCTTCCCATTTGGATTTAGCCAAATCAGGGGTTGGACACGCGATGCTTTGGGGAAGATACCACTTTGCCAGCTGCTGCGGAGTCCATGTCGGGATGCTGGGATGGTATGGAATTTTAAATGGCCATGCTTGGCCCATTTTAGGTTTTGATTGGAAATTTTGCGACAACTGGAGCGCGAATGCAATCTTTCCAATCGATTATTCTTTGAACTACGCGTTCACCGAAAACTGGTCGCTCCAAGCAGCCTATTCCAGTATTGGCGGACCTTATAAATATCCCCGGAGAGCCCGGGATGGAACAGGGGGCTTTTCGAACCCGATTTTTTCGGTCCATTCGAATGGGTTAGAGCTGATCTTGAAATACCAGTTTGAACACTTGCTCCGAATTTCCGTGGGCGGAGGTTGGGACTTCGGGGGATGGATTCATATCAAAGATTCCCACAACCATCGCGGGAAATACTACCATTACCAATCCGCACCCTACGCCCAAGGAAACTTGGAACTCACGTTCTAGAGGTCGTTGCGGAATTCGTTTTGGAGCCCAAATTCGATGATTTTCGATTAGGTTCGGTTTTTGCGCAAATTGACATACTCGATTGAGAGTAGGCGATTTGCACAAAATCCAAACCTAATCGAAAAGCGCGAATTTGGGCCCAAATCGAAGTTTCGCAACGACCTCTCTAATTATTTCGAAGCTGTTTTCTGCGCGTGAATTTTAAACGAGTTCACAAAGTGTTTGTAGTGGACTTCGTCGTACTTTGGAATCTCGCACTCCATCGCCATGAGATACATGCTATTTTTTACCATGACAGCGCGGCCTTTAAAATAGACGTTGCCGGTTCTGATGAAAAAGTCTAATGCCTCATGTCCATCCACTAAAAGCAGGTCAGCAAATAAGAGCTGATTGCCTGGATTGTGCGTCAGTATCCCATTAAGAAATCCCTCTAAACTCATTTGTGCATACGACTCATCGACAAAATCAGGATATTGCGCGATCAGTAACATGAAAACAGTTTGCTGATCGGCCGCAGAGATATAAGCGTCATATTTAAGCTCAAATCCTTCGTCCGGCATAGCCATTTTCTCTGATATATGCTCGGGTTCGACAGGAAACATCATCGAGCAGTTTCCCGGTGTTGAATGGAATTCCTTCCACCCAATAACCGGTGTCGCCTGAGCAGACGTACTGGGTTTAGCAGGCGTCCCGCTGCCAGCGGCAGTCATGGGTGAGAGTAAGCAGAGTAAGCCGCCCATCCATCCCATTAATGTTTTTGCCATTCCTCTTTGAATCATAATTACCCCCCTATATGTTTAGTGCGGCGTGCCCGTCATGAATGTAAAAAGCCAGGCCAGTATTGACACTCCAACGAAAATGACAAAGATTGGTATCAGGATGTTGAGCAAAGCCTTCCACGCAGAAAATCCCTGCACCTCTCCAAGCGCTTTCAATGTAATGATGAAAGCCCAAACTGCAACTCCTAGGTGAACCACGGCTGTGAAAAAAATAATCGAAAGTTCATTGCCAACGAAAGTCGACTCAATAAAGTCGCTCCTAAACACCCTCACCCCGAACGTCGCAAGATTAATGCCCCAAATAGCGATGTAGACAACGCTGGGCATATTCGACCAGGCCACCGCGGCTCTGATCTGCTCATAAGTCCCGACACCGCCGATCCATTTTCCTGTCCAAGAAAAGAGCATCGTCGCGATGTTGATCATGATCACACCTAGGATTATCGCAATGATCGCAGCTCCACCGACAATCGCCCCCACCCCATAGGTATTTCCCAGAGAAAAATTTTGGGCTAGCTGCAGAGCTATCGGAAATCCGTAGATAAAGCATAGCAACGGGTATTTATAGGCCGGATTGGTTTGAATAATCGCGCGGATAGTCTCCCGCGGTCTTACCCACATCCCTGTCCAAGGATTGATTGAAAGCTTTTCGCCCATAGTTCGGCCCCCCATTTGCATGCGGCTCGTATGTTCATAATAGAATTAGACAATTAAATAATCAATGAAATTTTGAAATTAACTGAAACAAAAAAGCGCATTTAATAATGCATTTTTTATAGCATAGAACTCTTTATCAAATCTTAATCTTCTTCGACAAGATCTTCAAGGGAAAGCTGAGCATCGGAAGCCGAGCTCTTGATTTGCTGCCTCTCCTCTCCTATCTTAGAATCAGAGGCTGACTTCCGCAGCGACTCAGTTTCGATGCCAATCTGGAGATCGGCAACGTCGTCCTCATCGTCCATCATGACAGGCTCGTCTTCGTCTTCCGGCTCAGGCTCATCGTCGGCCTCTTCCATGGATAAATCCAGGGGTAAAGGAGCCACGTGTTTCCTGTCGCTGCCGGACAAGAATGGATAAGCAAAGTACGTCGTCAGTGCCATGATTAATACGATGATTCTGCTGTCCACTGGATCCCCCTTGTCTTGAGAAACTTAAATTACCAAAAGAACTTAATTGTCGACAAGCATCTTTACAAATAAAACCCTATATTATATAAATCAATTTATAAACAAGCGGGGTTAATTATGTCTATTTCTAGAAAGAAAGAGCCTTCAAATTATTCCAAAAAGCTTCCGCAAAATAAGATAAAAAAAAGAGAACATGCGCTTGAAAAGCAAATGCTCATCGATCTTGAAAGACAGATCAGCCTGCACGTTGGTCAATTTCTTGTCCTGACAGAAGAAGGAGACCCAACCCAAATCGCTCTGGCTCATCAAAAAGCCAAAAGTGAATTTCTTAAGCACGCTTCCGAAATGTCACGTCTTGCCCTTCAACTGGGCGGAGAAATCAGCCAAGTTGTAGCAGACTTCCTCGATAGCGTAGACACTGTTCTTCATCAAGCGATGCTGGATGAAGAAAAAGTCTCCCGCTGTTTTCAGGCAACCCAGCGCCTCCAAGCGGAATTAAAGAATTAAGAGACTATTGAGTTAATTAACAAATTAGCATATAATTATTGAGAAATGTCAATAATTAAAAACAATTACACAATCATACCATTCAATTTTATTTCTCCTGGATACTATGGCCAAAAACTGTCAGACAAAGACTGCCCAGAAGAACTAAAAAAGCCCTCGTTTTCACCTCAAAAAACAGAAACGTACGTAGAATTATGTAAGCGGTATGCTTGGACTGTTCTTCCGTTACTGACACTGATCAAGCCTGTGGGATCGGCTGTGACTATCGCCAATGAGACGGCAAAAACCCTCAATTCCGTCGATTTAATAATGAAATACCACACGCTGCAATCGATTTCTTACAATGCCTTCAAAATAGCGCTCAGCGCAGGAATTGTCCTTTTTGAAAGCATTGCTATAATAATCGAGCCTTATACCCAACAATCTCTATGCCGATTGTTTACAGCCATCCAACTCTTATCATTTGCACATCAGACTGCTCTAGAACTGTATCGGTATGAGAATAACAGCAATACGTATAAATACTGTAAACTGGCCATCCATGTTTTATGCAATGGCGTGGCCATGCTCTTACTCTTTAGGCAGAACCTTTATCTCAATTTTTCCTTTTTTGTTCTGCAAGGCATCGCAGCCATGGTGCACGCAATTCTACAGGCATCCAAGAAAAATTATCTCGCTGCCAGCATCGATATCATCATGCAGTGTGTGAGATTTTTTCAAGCATACCAGATCATGTATCGACTCCAAAGGCGACACATCGATTCAAGAGAACCGATCAAGCTACAGCTCACAAGGGATGAAGAAAGGCTTAAAAACCTCGGCAGAGAGGCCTATTTGTATTTTAAACAAAATGGGCCTGAGAAGAAATTCCTCATCTTAACAGCAGAAAGCGATCATAATGGAGCGCTCGACCCCTTCAAATTAACAGATCTAATCGATCAGGCAAGCAAGCTGTATGATGTGAAGCTCCGGACCTTTTCAACTGTTCAAGATATCCCACGAGAAATTCAACACGCTGGACAATTTGGACATGTGATAGGACTAGTGCTCAATCTCCATGGGTCATTGACATTCATGCGGATCAGCGGTAACAAAAATGGTCTTTTGACCTACGAAACTATTTCTCCTGACCTTTTCTCCGAGCTAGACCCGCATTGTGTCATCGCACTAAATAGCTGTAACACGGCAAGCGATCCAGATTTCGGCGTAGCTTATCGGGTCGCTAACGCCTCTAAGAAAATCACATTCGCACCAGATGGTGCTCCCTATGGCATTACGCTCAGCCAACTCGACCCTTTGGAATTTGGCTTCGAGAGACCTGGAAAAACGGTGAAGACGGTAAAAATTCAGCCTATACAGCCTAGAGAAAATAACTTCGAGAAGCCCAGAGAACCCGTGAAGACGGTAAAAATTGACCATTTCTTTTTCATTTCCTATTGAACTCGTTGAAAATATCGTCTAGATCGATGATTCTGTCAAAATATGCCAACTTTTGCAGCGCATCGGTTGCCCCAGTTGCAGTAATCAGCACCTTCTCAATCGTCTTGTTTTCTAAATCCGGCATCAAACGCAATTTTTTTTCAAATTCATCGATCACCTCAACTCCAGTTTTTCCTAAAGTGTATTTAATTTCACAAATCGTCAATACATGGTCAGCACGATCAAAAATAAGATCAATTTGATACCCTGATTGCTCTTCGACGGTAGTGCGATTGAAGAAAGCGCCACTTTTATACCGAACCGCTGAAAATCCGATGATTGCTGCAATCACTTGACTATTTCTTCTGCAAAAACGTTCAAAAGAAAATCCCAGCCATTTTTGATATGATTCTTTATTTAAAGCATGGAGTGGGTTGTGATTAAAATCACCTTGCTCAATGCGATCGAGCAAAGAAGAGACAAATTTAAAATAAAATCGCAGATAGCTATCAGCAATACAATAACGTACCAAATTGCTCTTATTGCCTACTTGAAATGGAATATACCGTTCAATAAATCCACACATTTCGAGGTCTTCCAAAATCTTAGTTAAATTTCCGCCCCCTTTCGTTTTTAAATGTTTTTCTATTTCCTTCTTACTAGCAAACTTGACATGGCTGAGATAATCGATGATTTTTTCATAATGCACATTTGATGCAAAACTACTGATGAATATTCTATTTTTTTCGTTAAGAAAATAGCTATTTTTCTTGAAACTTTCATTACAAATACCAATCTGAATAGAGGAATGTTTTTTTACACGCTTTAGATATTCAGGTATGCCACCTACAGTTAGATAGGCATCCATGATTTCGCGGTAGGATCTGTCTCCAAGTAATTCTTGTGTTTCTTTAAGCGAGAATTCTCTCAGGTTGATTTCATAAATAGATCGATTGTAGAGCGCCTTGGAATGAATCACTTGATTACGCATAAACGAAGGAGAGGAACCGCACAAGACAAGCAATAGGTTGGGATTGTGTCGCAAACTATTATCCCACACATATTTCAGATCAGAAATCAGCGCATCCTTGTATTCAGCCAGCCACTGAACTTCCTCGAGATAGAGTGTCCACTGTCCTTGAGAGATCTTGCCGGCAATGAAGTCAAATAATTCCAGCCAGGTATTAAACCTCATGTGGACGATACCCGCGTCACTCAGCACCTTTGACAGCTGGTACAGAACCCGATACATTTGTGCCTGCATATCACCGTTTTCAACACCCTCGAGTTTAAGGAGGTTTCTTTGACTTAATGCATGTTCTATCAGCTCTGTTTTACCTACACGCCGGCGGCCGTATACTACAATGATGCTGGCTTGTTTTTCTTGAGCTGCCCCAAGAATGGTTTTCAGCTCATCCTCTCGACCAATAAATCGGTTAATTTCATCCTTTGACATCGATGCCTCCCTAGGCTACGGGCCAGATATGGGTTCATAATACCATATCTGGCCCTAAAACTACAATCATTTATGGCCAGATATGGTTAAAAAATGGCATATCTGGCCCTAAATCTGGTAATGTCGACCCTTCCACAGGAGCCGAAAAGAGGCCAAAATGACCCAAAAATGGACTGAAAATTATTACTGAGATCGATTCAAATTCAGTGACATTACAGAGCCGTTGGTAAATTGAAACCCTTTATCTAGGAGCCGCTTTGGAACAGCCCTTGTACTTGATAACAACAATTGTTTTCCCATTTCTCCATAAACCAACTTTATTAACCAAGCAGGCGCAGGCAAAAAGGGACGGTGATGCATGAGCGTTGCCAGCTGCCGCGTAAATTCACGATTTTTCACGGGATTGGGAGAGGTGAAGTTGAAAACCCCTTTGACATCTTGTTTCAGGGTGAATTCAAGCGCACCAATCAAGTCTTCAAGAGCAATCCAGCTCATCCATTGATTTCCGCTGCCTAGCCTTCCTGCAAGGCCAAACCGAAATAACGGAAGCAGTCGCTTGAGCATGCCGCCTTCAGGCGAGAGGACGGCTCCAAAACGGCCCCTTATCACCCGTGTTTTCATTTGGTCAAGCACCTGGCTGGCCTCTTCCCACTTCGCGCAAACATCAGATAGAAAGCCTTTTCCCTTCCGGCTCTCTTCCGTCAGTATCTCATCCCCCCTGTCCCCATAATACCCCGTAGCAGACGCACTAAAGAAAACCTTCGGTGGCCGTTTCAATCTTGAAAGCGCATGGGCTAGTAACCACGTATGCCGCACACGGCTGATGAAAATCGCTTCTTTTTTCTTATCAGACCACCGCTCGTCCGAGACACTTTCTCCCGCCAAGTGAATCACGGTATGAAATCCCTCAAAATCATCCAGATTAATCTCTTCGTTCATCGGATTCCAATAAACCGTATCGGGCGCCTTTTGCCGCACATCCCGCACTAACCGATTAACGACATAACCTTGCTTCTTAAAGTGACCGACGATAGCCCTTCCAATGAATCCGGAAGCGCCTGTGACTAAAATACGATGACTCGTTGGCATGAACCTATCCCAGTAAATTTCTCAATGAGCCCTTTCGGCAATTTTTGCTTTAAATCGATTAATTTAGCAAGGGGTCATATTTTTAATATGGCCCTTGCTAAATTAATCGATTTAAAGCAAAAATTGCCGAAAGGGCTCATTGAGAAATTTACTGGGATAGGTTCAGGGCCTCAAAACACAAAGAGCCCATTTCAAAATAAATTTGCCTTCTTAGAGAAAAAATCACATTTTGCAGCTGTCGCCAGGACCACCGTGCTTATGATCACGGCAGCATCCGCCGCATAGCGCTCTGCATTTGCCAAGAAAGCCCAGGCCCCAAACTCCTCCGAGTCCAATGATGGCATAGCAAAGACGAGCGAGCCAGCTGGTATTTCCGTGGGCGAACCAAGCAACGAAGTCGAATTGGAAAAAGCCCCAGAGTCCCCAGTTAATGGCGCCCGCTAGAATTAAAAGCAAAGCCAACACGTTTAGGAATTTCATAATACCCTCCTATGCTTATCCCTTAATTCCATTATTAGAAAAAAAGAGTTGATTGTCACCTTATTTTTGAAGCAGATAGGAGAGGGTTTCACGGAAGAACTGTCTCCGCTGGTTGTCTCCTTTCTCCAAAAGGGAGTAAATCCTTTCAATGTACGGATTATTCCGACGTAGGGCCTCTGCGCTATATTCAAAGTGAACCCCCGAAAGAACGACTTTACCCTTCCCGATCTCACAAGAAATGATCGCAGCAGGATCTCCTTCCAGTTCCAGATAAGAGCTTAATACAGAGACTCCAGGAAGTTCATACGCTCCAATGAATTGACAGCCGCCATTGTAATAGACATGGAAATGGTCGTCTTTCCAAGAAACACGCGCAGCTTCGATCCCCTGAAGTCCATCAATGCGGTACTTATTTTTTCCATAGGCCGGCCCTTCAGCAAGCCCGGGAAAGAACGCCAGCGACCTTTGGGCACAGACTTCATAATTTCCGTCTTTTTCAAATTCGATGGCTTCAGCACCAAAGTAGGCTCCGGCGCAGATTCCTAAATACGAGCCTCCTCCTTCCACAAATTTCCGGATTTTTGATGTGCCCGGGCCATCCAAGGCTTCATGATAAAAGACATCCCTTCCGCCTGGAATGACTAAAAGCGCCGTTTCTTGCTCCCAGTCTTCAGATTTTAATGTTTTGGAGTTCATCCGGCGGATCCGGTATTTTGAGGGGTCAACCTCCTGCTGTAAAGATTTGACTGTATGTTTCAGGGCTACGCCATCAACCCCTAAATCGACATATACAACAATTTGCTTCATAAACGTCAGAATACCAATTTGGAAATATTTTGAAAAAGGTTCAGAAGTTTTGAAAAGCGATAAAATAAAATTTTTACTACCAAGAGAGAACCTTTCTAAAAAAAGCTAGCACATAGATTATATTTTCGCTTTTTTTTATTACTTCAATAGATTAAAATACTGCTAGTAAAATAAGGAGAATTCTAATGGCAAACAAAGTCGGCAATCGAGAATATAACAAGTTAGACAGAGACACCCAAAATTTAAATCAGCTTAGAAACTTTCGAGACCAATGGAACGCACCTGATAAAAAGATACGAGACATTTGGACAAGCTTCCGACTTCTTCCCTTAAAAGCGGCTTATTTGATCGCATCTCATTATCTCTATGATCAATTTGGTTGGTCTACAAAGACAAAATGGAAGCTCTATGCTCGATTCGACAAAAAACTACTCAAAAACGAAGCTCCTGAGAAAATCTCTTCTTCTATTGATTCTGCGGTTTGGACTCAACGAAAAATTATTGGTCTACAGAAAGTGGTTGCGACTTTGGAAGACAAATCAAAAACATCGCAAGAGAAAACCCATGCTTACGAAGACTTGAAAACAAACGAACCTGTTGTTTATCACGAGGTCATACATAAAATCATGGTTGCAAAAAGGCCTATAAGTCCAAGTGAAGCAATAGCTGAAATCAATCAACAACCTGATGGTTGTAGCGGGGATGTCATCAAGCTGATGCTACGCCTATATAGGGAAGGTCACCGTGAGGCAGGAGATCATTTTTTTAAAAAAATCCGCTTAAGAAAATGTAACTGACTCTTAGATTGTCCCGAAGGATCGATCTTTTCATCCGAATAACCATCGGCCAGCGCTTCACGCGAGACCGACTCGTCAAATTTTTGAAAAAGAGTTTGATTTTAGAGACAAAAGTTCACTATAATCCCTCCAGAAGGTAATGGATGAACGAGTCCGATTTTAACAAGCTGAGCCGGCTCTGCCGGATCTCCTGCACGGAAGAGGAGAAGAAACGGTTTTCAAAAAGCATCCAGGATGTGCTTGCCTATGTGGAGCAGCTCCAAGAAGTTGATACGGCAGGGGTTCCTCCGTGCCATACCGTTTTAGAAACATTGTCCAACAAGCTAAGGGAAGATATCCCAGAAGAGCCGCTTTCTCGTGATTTATTTCTGGCCAATGCCCCCTCCCCGGCCTCCCAGGTCGGTGGCATGATCAAAGTCCCCCCCGTTTTTAAACAACAATAGGAGAACATGTGTATCAGCTCGCTGCCCATGCTCTTCGCGATCAATTTCTTAAAGGCGAAATCAGTGCCCTAGAGATCGCTAAGACCTTTTTAAAGCGGATTGAAAAGTACGACCCTGAGCTCAGCTGCTTCCTTGAAGTGCTCTCTGAACGAACACTTGCTCATGCCAAGTGTCTAGATGAAAAACGGATGCAAAAGAAGCCGCTGGGAAAGCTCGCCGGCATCCCTATGGCCCTCAAAGACAACATCCATATCATGGGCGTGACAACAACGTGCGGCTCGAAATTCCTCTCTAACTATAAAGCCGTCTTCGATGCCACCGTCACCCGCCTTTTAGAAGAAGAAGATGCTCTTCTTATTGGGAAAACCAACCTCGATGAGTTTGCGATGGGCTCTTCCACCGAAAACTCGGCCTATCAAGTCACGAAAAACCCTTGGGACTTTGCCGTCTCGCCTGGAGGGTCGTCCGGAGGATCTGCTGCTGCGGTCGCAGCAAGACTCTCCCCGATCAGCTTTGGAAGCGACACCGGCGGATCAATCCGCCAGCCTGCCGCATTCTGTGGCATCGTCGGATTTAAACCGAGTTACGGAAGAGTCTCCCGTTACGGACTTGTCGCTTTCGGATCATCGCTTGACCAAATCGGACCATTTACAACCAACGTACAAGATGCGGCGCTCATCATGGAAGTGATTGGGAAGCCGTGCGATAGAGATGCCAACAGCATTCCGCAGCCTCCCGAAGCCTACCTCCAAAAACTTGCCGCCCCTCTCAAAGGCATATCTATCGGAGTTCCTTGGCACTTTTTAGAAGGATTAGAGCCTGAAGCGAAAAAGAACTTTGAAGCGTCTGTCACTGTTTTAAAAGACCTGGGCTGCAGCATCGTCGATATCGACCTCGATATCTTACGCTATTCCATCGCCGTCTATTACGTCCTTGCGACAGCCGAAGCGTCCACAAATTTAGCCCGCTTTGACGGCATCCGATTTGGAAAAAGATCGAGCCGTGCAACAACATTGGATGAGATCTTCGATTTTTCCCGACAAGAAGGATTTGGGGAAGAAGTGAAACGGCGCATCATGCTCGGCACCTACGTCCTTTCTTCCGGCTATCAAGATGCATACTACAAACGGGCTCAAAAAGTCCGCACTCTCTTGATCCGCCAGTACAAAAAAGCCTTTGAAAAATGTCAACTCATCGTGACCCCAACTTCTCCCACCTCTGCTTTTGAACTCGGCAAAATCCAAGATCCTCTCCAGATGTACTTGCAAGACATGTATACCGTCCCCGCAAACCTCGCCGGACTCCCCGCTCTATCTCTCCCTTCTGGTTTCTGCACCAAAGGCCGGCCCTTTGGACTCCATTTCACAGGACCCTTCCTGCATGATGCCGATGTCTTAAGAGCAGCTCACCAGTTTGAACTCAAGACCCAGTTTACCCAAAAAATCCCCACACACTTTAAGAAGGCATCCCATGGTTGATGTGAACTACGAAAATTGGGAGACTATCATTGGACTGGAGATCCACGTCCAGCTCAATACCCAATCAAAGATGTTCGGGGGAGAACCTTATCATTTCGGCTCAGAACCCAATACCGACATCGGCGTCGTCTGCACAGGCCAGCCCGGCGCTCTTCCCACCGTCAACAAAGAAGCCGTCCATAAAGCCGTCCAATTTGGGTGCGCCGTCCATGCTAACATCTCGCTAGTCAGCCGCTTCGACAGAAAATCGTACTTCTATCCCGACACGCCTAAAAACTTCCAAATCACCCAATTTGAACACCCCATCGTCCGCGGCGGATCGATCGCAGCCGACATAAGCGGAGAGACTAAACACTTTAAGATCAACCGCGCCCATCTCGAAGAAGATGCCGGCATGCTCAAACATTTCACCAACTTCTCCGGCGTCGACTACAACCGCTCCGGCGTCCCGCTCTTAGAAATCGTCTCCGAGCCTTGCATGCACTCTCCTAAAGAGGCTTCCGCCTACGCCATGGCCATCAAAGCCGTCATGGAATATCTCGATGCTTCCGATTGCAACATGGAAGCCGGATCTCTTAGGATTGATGCCAACATCTCCGTCCGCCTCAAAGGTGAACAAGGCTTTCGAAATAAAATCGAAATCAAGAACATGAACTCGTTCTCCCACATGGAGATCGCCCTCGAATCCGAAATCCGCCGCCAAATCCAGTTCTACTCTCAACATCCCCATGAAAAAATCGAACACGGAACTTACCGCTTCGATACAGAAACGGGCCAGGTCATCCGGATGCGCATCAAAGAACAAGCCGACGACTACCGTTACTTCCCCGAACCCGATCTTCCGCCGATCGTTCTGACTGAAGGCTACATTGAAGGCATCCGCAAAGCCCTCCCCGAACTTCCCCGTGAGCGATATAAGCGGTATCTGTCAGAGCTTCAGCTGCCTGAGCAGCCTGCAACCCTTCTCATCAACGACAAAAAACTCTCCGACTATTTTGAAGCCGCCCTCAAGAAATGCTCCAACGGAAAAGCGCTGGCGATTTGGCTTACTGTCGAATTTCCTGGCCGCCTCAAAGAACTCGGCAAAACTCTCTGGGATCTCAACATCCCTAGCGACCATATCGCTGAACTCGTCACCCTCATCGACAACAACACCATCAACGGCAAGATCGCCAAAAGCGTCGCCGATGAAATGGTCCAAAAACCGGGCACTTCCCCCTCATCCATCGTCAAAGCCAATCCCGACTTCCAACCCATCTCCAACACCGGAGAAATCGAAGCCATCGTCGATCAAGTTCTCTCTGAAAACCCTCAAGTCGTCGCCGACTACCGCGCAGGCACCAAGAAAGCTTTTGCCTTCCTTGTCGGCCAGATCATGAAGGCCTCCCGCGGTAAAGCCTCCCCGGCGATTGTGAATGATCTCCTTCTGAAAAAACTCTAAGAGGGTGGTTTAGGGTAGCTTCTTAGAGAAACCCCTAATTATCAAGCGCTTATATCCAGATGCTGCAAATCCTAACAGCAACTGTTAGAATTTGCAACTATGGAAGTTGTAAATATATAAACGTCACGTCCGAACCGAATTAGAAAAACATCTCAAAATTTTTCCTGCGGTGCTACTCACCGGTGCCAGGCAGACAGGCAAAAAATGGAGAGGATTACTGCGGCGTTCGGATCAATACCTGCGAAAGAAAATCGTCAATAAGATGAACCGATTTTTCCCTCGAGAACTCTAAAAGTTATTGTTTAATGACCCCTGGGGAAGGAATCGCGGGTGAAATGAAAATATGCACTACCGCTTGTCGAAGAAGCTTTAAATACCTATTCCTTAGAGGTCATTATTATATCTTTTAACGCCTCTTCGGCTTTCTCATGCCCTTCTACCGCGGCTAGCTGAAACCAGAAAATAGCCCTCGTCTTATTCTTTTTGACTCCAATCCCCTGGAAGTAGAAAACCCCCACATTGTATTGAGCCTCGATGCAGCAGCATTGCGCCGCCTTTTCAAACAATAAAAAAGCGCTCCTCTCGTCCCTATCGGGGAGTTCATAAGCCAGTATCCCTAAATAGAATAAAGCTTCCGGTAATCCTTGTTCTGCTGCCTCTGCAAAATAAAGGCGAGCTTGATCTTTATCTTTATTGACGCCTTGCCCGCCATAATAACATAATCCTAAGTGGTGCTGAGCTACTAGATTGCCTTGAGCTGCGGCTTTTTTCAGCCAAGCCACAGTTTGATCCCAATCTTGTTTCACTTCTCGACCTTCATAGTAATGCATGGCTAAAGTAAATTGGGCGCTTGACTCTCCATCTTCTGCTGCTTTCTGGCACCAACCAAAAGTCGTTTGTTCTGTCAAATACTGGGTCTCAAGATCCTTTAGCTTCTTTAAAATAAGAATATTGACCCGTTGATCATCAAAAATCAGTTTTTGCGTCCAGCTGTACATCCTGCACTGGCGGTCCGAAAGCTCGAACTCCTTATGGCCTTTCAGCTCATCGAGCTGCCTCTGCAGTAAAGATTGGGCATCTGGATTATTTTGAACAACAGCGTTTTGAAGAAGCTGATTGAGATAGTTCCCATAAGTTTCTTTTGAGGAACCTAGAACGATTTCTCTTGATCGTTGGGGCGAGCGTGAACCGGGCTGAACCTTGTATCCTCCAGTACTCCCCAGTTCTGAATACGTTCGCCCCCGTCTTTTGGATTTTAAAGGGATTGGATATTTAGTCAGCTTGGCATCAATGCTCGCTTTTTGTATCTGTTTTTGAGCTTCAAGGATCGATTGGGATTTTGAAGAGGTCGTGTTATTCTGATCGGTAATGGGAGAAGGAGCGCCGTTTTTATCGCCCGTTTCATCGGTCTGTGATCGTCGAAAGGTTGGCTTGTGCGAATCGCTCAAAGTATAGGTAATGACTTGTTTATCTGGGACGACCAAAGTTGCTGACGTACTCATCCAAAAAATTCCTTCAAAAATTATTTACCAAATTTATCAATGAATTCTTTAATTCACAAAGGATATTATACAATCATCGATCAAGGCACAAAAATCGAAATTCGTCCGATATTAATAAGCTCATTGGTTCCCCCAAAGGCTATAGTAGTCATAAAGAAGGGGGAAAGTTAACCAATTGGCTCAAGAAAAAGCCTCTTTCGGTCGTCTTATTTGACGAAATCGAAAAAGCCGACTCTAGCATTTACGATCTTTTACTCGGTCTATTCGATGCAGGGCGTCTGACGGATGGAAATGGCGAAACTGTGCGGTGTCTCGACACCATTTTCATCATGACTTCTAATTTAGCTGCTAAGTTGATCGTGGAAAAATCGGATAAAACGGAAGAGGCCAAATTGGCTCAAGAAGTCGATACACTCCTGTCCCAAAATCTTCGTCAGGAATTTATCGGCCGCATTCAGGAAACCATGATTTTTTATCCCCTGACAAATGAGGAAATTCGTCAAATCGCTACCTTACGGTGTTCAGAACTTCAACAACGCGTCGAAAAAAACCTTGAATGCCCCAACCTCAAAATGGCATGGGATAATAGCCTGATTGAGTTCTTGGCGACGACTTATTATAAGCCAGAGCGCGGAGCACGTGGAATTGCGAACGGAATCGCCAGGAGCATGGAGAACCAGATTGCCGACGGCATCGTCCGAAAAGAAATTAAACCGGGCAATCGCCTCCACTTCAGCAGCCCCGACGGAAAATCGGTCACCATGCAAGTTACGTAGCTCTCCGACCGCAGTATACAATCTGATACTTTGTAGACCTGAAGTAGGGTCTCAGTTTAACCGTTTCAAAATCAGTTACTTATAAATCTTTCCTTGTCTGGAAGGAAAGATTACGCCAAAACTTTCCTTCTCCAGACGGACAGTTAGAGACTGTTCTTATTGTAAAGAAATTTTTTGACACCTAATTCCCCTTCCCCTATAGCCATGATATGGGGAGGGTTCACGGGTGAAGGGAAAATATGCGCTACCGTTTGTGCTGCTCGCCGGCTGCACCCACGGCGTCCTCGACCCCTACGCCTATGCTCCGCCGTCGCCTTCTACAATGTACAAACAGCCGCTGGATGTCACGGATGTGACGTGCTTTTCACCGAATAATCCTCTGTCACTTGCAGAAATTATCGATGTCGCTTTGCGGAACAATCCCACCACCAAACTGACCTGGGCCAAAGCACGTGCTGCTGCGGCCGTTTATGGACAGAGTCAAAGCCCTTACTTTCCAACGTTGAATGGCGATTTTACCTATGAAAGATCGAAAACAATCTATCCTCCGGAGTTCGGCACGCCCAGGTTTGTGCAGTTTCTCTCCGCTTGGGGTCCGGAGCTGTCTCTTTCCTATACGTTATTGGACTTTGGACAGACACGAGCAACCACGGAATCCGCACGGCAAGCGCTTCTCTACGCCGACTTTACGCACAACCGGCAGATCCAAACGGTCATGCAGCAGGTCACGACCGACTACTACAATTACCTCAGTCAGCAAGAACAGCTGACTGCGCAAGAAGCCGACCTCAACACGGCAGAGACGACATACAAAGCCGTGGAAGAAGAACTTGCGTCGGGCACTAAAGACAGATCGGATCTTCTGCAAGCCCAGACCCAGCTTCTGCAAACCCAAATCTCCCTTGTCAATCAAAAGCAAACGGTGATCAATGCGAGAGCGCTTCTCCTCACCGATATGGGCGTCAGTTCCAACCAATCGATCAACATCCTGCAGCTACCTGCCGTGCCGCCCATTGACGAGATGCTCAAGACTGCCGACCAACTGCTTGCATTAGCGATGCGGAAACGGTCCGACTTAATTGCTGCAGAGGCGCGTCTCCGCTCCGAAGAAGCCGCTGTCGACGCCGCGTGGCGCCAGTTTTGGCCAACCGTCACCTACAATGCCACTGCTTTCCAAGAATTTTCAAACCCCGGCGGCAACCTCAACGTCAATTTCACCAGCACCATTGCACTGAACTTCCCGATCTTTTCAGGATTTTCGACTCTCAACAGTTTGAAAAAAGCCCGGGCAAATAAAACCGTCGCCGAAGCCGAGCTGCGCCAAAATCAGCTCTCTGTCATTCAAGATGTCGTCACCTCGCATACCTCTGTCAAAACAGCCTTCGACGCTCTCCAATTTGCCGACAGTCTTTTAGAGACAGCTTCAAAACAATACGACGTGATTCTTGGCCGGTATAAAGCCGGCGTCGCCACCATCTTAGAACTTGTCTCGGCGCAAAGCACCCTTGCCAACGCAAGATCGAGCCAAGTCAGCAGCACTAACCAATGGCTTAACTCCCTTGTTAATCTCAGCTACGCTGCCGGCACACTTCAGCCTCCATCAAAGCAGGAAATTCAGTGAAAAAACTTTTCATCTTACTTGTACTTGCCGCCTGCTCCAAGCCTCCCGCTCCCGTCACCCCGCCTCCGTATGTCACCGTCGTAGAACCCAAAGTTGAAGACGTTCCGCTCTTCTATGAATACATTGGGCACGTTGAGCCTAATCAATCCGCCCGCATTAAACCCCAGGCGCAAGGCATCATCATCGCGAAGTATTTCACCGAAGGACAAGAGGTTCAGCAAAACGATCTTCTGCTCACCATTGACCCAGCTCCGTATCAAGCTGAGCTCGATCGTGCTAATGCCGAGCTTGCCCAAAATCTCGCGACTTTACGTCAAGCCAAAGACCGCGTACAGCGGTACTCTGCACTGGTCCAAGATGCGTATGTCTCTCAACTCGACTACGATCGTTACGTCACCAACGCCGCCACTGCCGATGCCACTGTCCAACAGTCGATGGCCGCTGTCGAAAAAGCCCAGATCGATCTAAGCTACTGCACAATTACAGCCCCATTTAAAGGCGTTACCAGCAAGCTGCAGATTAACGTCGGCAACTACGTCCCCATCGGAGGATATGGAGATACTGAAAATATCATCCTCGTGATCAATCAGATCTCCCCGATCCGCGTCAGCTTCTATGTTCCTGAAAAAGATCTGCCCCGCATTACAGCGCTGCAACAGCAAAACACCCTCAAAACTACCGTCATCCTCAATAACGAATGCATCGAAGGCGCTCTTTATCTGATCAACAACGAAGTCGATGAAAAGACAGGGACGATTCTTCTTCAAGCGCTCTTTACCAATGAAGATCAAAAACTCTGGCCCGGCGAATATCTTAATGTCAGACTGATCTTGGAAACAAAAAAAGATGCGATCCTCCTCCCAAGCCAAGCCGTGCAGATCGGACAAGACGGTCCTTATGTCTATGTCGTGAAATCCGATAACACCGTCGAGCTCAGAAAAGTCAAACCCGGCCAAAAAGAAGAAGAACAGGTGATTGTTGAATCGGGAGTCGCTCCCGGCGAGACCGTTGTCCTAGAAGGCCAGCTGAATCTCTATCCCGGAGCTAAGGTCGTCATCAAATGATCTCGCAGCTGTTCATCAAACGCCCTGTCATGACAACTCTTGTGATGATCGCTATCTTATTCTTTGGGATCGTTGCCTATAAGCAAATTCCAGTCAGCGATCTGCCCAATGTCAACTATCCGGCCATCACAGTGAGTGTTGAATATCCTGGCGCTAACCCGAGTACTATTGCCAATAACGTCGTCAGTCCCTTGGAAAGGCAATTCCTAAAGATCGAGGGTGTCCAATCAATTGCATCGACCAGCTCAACTGGCACCGCAACCATCGTCTTGCAATTCGTGCTAGAAAAATCGATCGATACCGCCGCCTTAGATGTGCAAAATGCGATCAACACCGCAGGCCCCCAGCTTCCACAAAATCTCCCCTATGCTCCCACTTACGACAAAACCAATCCTTCGCAAACGCCTATTCTCTACTTTGCCGTCTCTTCCGATACCATGCCACTGCATGAACTCTACGGCTATGCCTACACCTTCATCGGAGAGAGACTCAGCACAATTAGCGGCGTTGCCCAAGTTGTCGTCTATGGATCTCCGTTTGCCGTCCGTGTTCAAGTCAACCCGCAAAAACTCGCCGCAAAACAAGTCGGGATCGATGAAGTTGCCTTTGCCATCCAAAGCGCCAACGTCAATATCCCCACCGGAACGCTCTTTGGTAAAACCGGCGAATATACGATTGATGTCAATGGCCAGCTCAACCAAGCCGCCTATTACGACTCGATCATCATCAAAAATGATACTGGCAACATCGTGCGGATCCGCGATGTCGGCAGATCGCTAGACAGCACCCATGATGATAAACAATATCTCCGGTATCTTTCTTCGGATAAAGATCAAGCCTGCGTCATCTTCGGAGTCTTAACCCAACCCGGCGTCAACTCGATGAGGGTTATCTCCGACATCAATCACGTCCTTCCCAACATCGAGGCAACCCTTCCGGGTTCCGTCTCCCTTAACCGAGTCTTTGATAAAGCCGTCTACATCAATGAAGCCGTCCACGATGTCGAAATGACACTCTGCGTTGCTTTTCTCTTAGTCATCTTTGTGATCTTCTTTTACCTCGGCACGCCGATGAATACTCTCATCCCTGCCCTAGCGCTTCCTGTGATTATCGTCGGGACCTTTGCCGCCATGTATCTTCTGGGATTCACCGTTGATATCCTCTCGCTCCTGGCGATCACTCTTTCCATTGGATTTCTGGTCGACGATGCCATTGTAGTCTTAGAGAACATCGTCCGACATGTCGAAGCAGGCATGCCGCCATTCAAAGCCGCCCTGCAAGGCTCTCAGGAAATCGGCTTTACCATTGTTTCGATGACCCTCTCTCTATGTTCGGCCTTCATTCCGCTGCTGTTCATGGACGGCGTTATCGGAAAACTCTTCCATGAATTTGCCGTCGTGATCGTCGCCGCCGTCTTAATTTCCGGATTTATTTCCCTCACACTCACACCGATGCTCTGCTCCCTCTTCGTCCGACCTCATCATCAGCAAAAAGAAAAAACGTTCATGGAACGATTCTCTGAAAAATTCAATCTCTTTTTAGTCACTTTCTATGAGAAAACCCTTGCCGTCGTCCTAGAGCACCGCAAAGCCACGTTGATTGTCGGAGCCTGCTCTGTCGTTTTATCGATTCTTCTCTTTAAATTCCTTCCGGCTGACTTCCTTCCACCCGATGACATCGGCTTTATCGTTGTCCACACACAAGCTGCCACAGGAACGTCTCCTTTCCAAATGATGAAGTACCAAGACCAGCTCACAAGGCAGATCAAAAATCATCCTGCCGTTGAAACGATCATCTCAATCGGAGCTCTTCCCGATGACAATAAAGGAGAGATGTTCATCCAGCTCAAACCGTATAAGAAACGGCCTTCAATGCCCCAGATTATCGAAGAGATGCAAAAAACACTCCAAACCTTTCCCGGCGTCCAGTCGTTCCTCAAACCCATGCCTCTCATCGATCTTCAAGTTTCAACGACCGACATCAAGTTTCCCTACCAATACACCTTACAAAGCCTCGATCAATCGCTGCTTTATCAATCGACAGAAACCCTGATCCAACAAATGAAAACACTTCCCGGCCTAACCCAGGTCAGCACCGACCTCGAGATCAAACAGCCTCAACTCAATATCGAAATCCTCCGCGACAAAGCCTCAGCGCTCAATCTTTCTGCTGCTGACATCGAAAACGGCTTTTCGTACGCCTTTTCCGCCAGTAACCTTTCTCCCATCAATGATCCTGAATACCAATACTACGCCATTTTAGAACTCGAGCCCAAGTACTACAGCGACCCCTCTCTCCTTTCCCAGCTCTATATCCGCTCTTCCACCAATAAACTCGTCCCTCTTTCTGCAGCCACCCGCCAAAGCGAGACCGTCGGTCCCCTAAACATCAACCGGTTTAACGGCCTTCCTGCCGTCAACATCTTTTTCGACGTTGGCGCAAATGCTCTCGGTCCGGCCGTCGCAAAAATTGAAAAACTCGCCCATGAAACCCTGCCTCCCACTGTGACCGGACATGTTCAAGGAACTGCCGATGTTTTTAAAGACTCGTTTGCCAACCTCTCCATTCTTCTCTTGGTCTGCATCTTTGTGATCTATATCATCCTCGGCATCCTCTATGAAAATTTCCTCCACCCAATCACCGTGATGTCAACCCTTCCTCCTGCAGCACTTGGAGGCCTCCTCACCCTCTTTATCTTTCACTATCCCCTCTCCCTCTACGCCTTCGTCGGACTCATCCTCCTCTTAGGGATCGTCATGAAAAATGGAATCATCCTCATCGATTTTGCCAATGATGCCATCACGAGCGGTAAGACCCCTTTAGAAGCCATCCAACACGCCTGCCGTGCCCGTTTCCGCCCCATCCTTATGACCACCTTCTCCGCCCTCATGGGAGCCGTACCGATCGCGTCTGGCATCGGCGGCATGACGGCTCAAAGCCGCATCCCACTTGGCCTTGTCATCATTGGAGGCTTAATCGTCTCCCAAATCCTGACCCTTTATCTCACCCCGGTGCTGTATCTCTTCTTGGAAAATCTGAGAGAGAAATGCTCTGCTGGCAAATAATAATATCTACTGTAGGGCGGTGAATTTTTTTTCATTTTCACCGCCCCACGGTATACACAAATGAACTCAAAAAATGCTCAGTACAATCTGAAGTTGAACTTCATTTTGTACAAAAAAATCACAACATTCTATATATCAGCTGGTTATATACGATCTAAAAGCAGGCCTCTACTTGGATAATGGCTATTGGATAAATTTGATCAATGCCCAATGACTAAAATTAAAAAGGACCCATGAATCTATCCGCAAACTCAATGGACTTTTAAGGCTTAGGATGGAACCTTTCGAAAGCCTCATGCAGATGCTTTTTGCTGATATGCGTATACCGGTCTGTCGTCGCAATATTCGAATGGCCTAGCATCTCTTGGATCACACGCAGGTCGGCTCCATTTTCGAGCAGGTGGGTCGCAAATGAGTGCCTCAATGTGTGCGGTGAGATCACCTTCTGAATGCCGGCCTTTTTTCCATAGAACTTGACCCGCTCCCACAACGCAACACGGTCCATCCTTTTTCCATGGCTGCTGAGGAAAAGCGGCCCATCTCCTTGAGTTCGAAACCGCGTTAAATACTCATCAACCGCCGCAACGGCTGCAGGCGCAATGGGGATCACCCTCTCTTTATTCCCCTTCCCTCTCACCCTCACCTGGTCATCGGAGATATCTCTCAGATTTAATCCACACAGCTCAGAAACTCTGAGGCCCGACGCATACATCACCATGAAGATCGCCCTATCACGGACCCCGATCGCCGTTTGGCTATCGGGCATCACTAAAAGCCGGCTCACCTCTTCGACAGTGAGCACCTCAGGAATCAGCTGCCACATCTTGGGGCTTTCTAAAAAGAGAGTCGGATTATGAGAGATGATTTTTTCCCGTTTCAAAAACCGGAAAAAGACTTTGATTGCAACAAGCGCCCTGCAAAGGGTGCTGGAAGCAACCCCTTTATTTTTGAGCGTTTGGAAATACTCGATAATTTGTTCTGGCCTAATCTCTTCTGGTTTTTTCCCTTCGGAGAATTTTGCATACGAAAGAAGATCACGCCCATACGCTGCCAGCGTGTGAGGGCTGAGCCCTTTCTCAGAGCCTAGATAAGCCAAGAAGTCAGCGATTTCTCTCTCCACTTCTTCATGTTAAGGGGGAAAAGTTCAAATGGCAATGACGTTTTCTAAACGCTCTTTCAATAGGTCTAGACTTTCTGCTCTGAGATCCTGCAGGAAGTTCTCCCAGCTTTCAGCCGCTTTTTGCAGCGTGCCCGATGTCGCTAGCTCTGCCTTGATTCCTGCCCGATTTTCTAAAGACATCTTATCGTAGATTTCTTGGATCTCTTTCTCGGTGCGTTGTTTTTCCAAAAACTTCCTGAAAGCCGCGACGGTGACTTCTTTCTGATATTTCCAAGGATTATTTTGATGGTCGAGCAAGATCGAACCAGAAATCATGTTGATGGTTAGCCAACCCAGAGCAAAGACGACTCCTGCAATGTAAATAAGCGCCCCACCTGAAAGAACCGTTAAGGCAATCAAAGCCCCGAGGGCAATAACGCTGAGCACCGTGCTCAAGAGAATTAAGATTTTGTCCCGCTTGCTGATTTCACCTGATCTCAATTGCGCAATAAAGGCAGCTCCATCTCCTCCAGCCACAAGCCAAACAAGTCCGACCACTCCCAATACGACCAACGGGATCGCAACCGCAAGTCCGCCCGTCCCGATCGTCGCAACAATCATCGCTGCCGCACTGGCGACTGCTAAAACTATTTTCAATACAGCTTTCGTACGAGGTCCCCATTTGCCCCAATCAGCCGAACTGAGTGCCTCTGTGAAATCGGCAGGTTTTTGATTGAACGCATTGAAGGCCTTGATCGCTTCAGAACCAAGTGCACCCTTCAGATCGTTTTCAATCTTCGCAGCGAGCCTCTTGCGGCCGATATAGAGGCCAAAGCGGCGTATTTTTTCTTCCGGCGCTGCTTTTGCAAAATCTCCCGTTATGCCCATCTCTGCCATCATATACTCAGGATGGTTGTACATCAGATGATAAGCATGCTCTCTTCTGCTATCCGAGTTAGGCTCCCAGGAAGGATCTTTCACCTCTTTTTCGAGCTTTTTCAACCACCGCTCCCCTTCTTGAAGGGCCATTTCTATGCACTCTTCTTTGCTAAAAGTGCCTAATCTGAACATTTCGACATCAATATGTTCTCTTAATGCTTTAACGGGATCTGGACTACCCAGCAGTTTTTCTCTAAGCGCATCGCCATTGGACAAGTTTTTTAATACGATCGCTTGCCCTGCGATATAGATGCAATAAAAGACCAAATACAAAAGCGTTGAGAGGATGGATGCAGCCAATTTGGCTGTCGTCAGCGCGGCAGGGAGAGAAACCGAAGGAGTCGTGAAATGTATGAACTCCTCAATGATATGAATGATCCTGACAACTGCCAGAAATCCAGAGCCTGCGGCAATCGAGCCACTTCCAACCACTTGAGCACGGGCAAGGCTAGCATTGAAATCATCGCCCATCTTCGAAAATTCTTTGGCTTGCTTATAGCTGTCTCTTGCTCTTGCCCATCCGATAACAGAGTAGAGCAATGAGGTTAAACCCGTCAGCGGCGATCCGCTATGAGACACTTCAATCCCCATGATGCCTTGTAATCCTACCGGAAGGGTTCTTAAAGCAAGCGAAGCATCAGCCACCGCGTCATAGACCTTTGCGCTTGGGAGAGTTTCTTTTGAACAGAGCGGGTTGATTTTAGGGCGAACAATTCCATAAATCGCCGCATCTTGAGAAGTGAACCGCGACAATGGCTTTCCCTCAAGGTGATTCCTTTTAAGATAGGTGCTGAAGATAGTTGAGGTTGCTGCCATAGACACCTTTTTTAAATCTAAAATTTACGTATCGGTTGAAGTAATAATTTCATCTAATGGATTCTCTTCTTCATCGAGTACAGAACTGTTTGCAGCTTCTCTGGCTGCCTCATCTTTTGCTTGAACACAGGTCGCAGCTAGAATTCTGCGCTCCTCTTTGATCGTTTGCATCTCGCTTTCAGATACCACTGCGTTCATCTCGGCTAAAAGCAAATACTTGTGGAAAAACCATTGCTTGATTTCCCGCTCAAGCTGCTTTTTTTTATCAATAGCGTCTGAGGAATTAGCCCTCGACGACCTTTCTCGCTGCTTTAAAAGATAGTTACGGCATGACCATTCTAAGCCAGTATAGGTAACATTAACCCCGTAATACTCTAGGCATTTCTTTTTAAAGAGGCTTAAACGCGTACTTTTTTGGACCTCTGGTGTCGATTCTAAATAAGCATTTGGCGTTACTCGCAGGGTAGCACCCAGCCCATTGGTAGAAGCGGCATCATCCAGAGCACCCAACTCCTCTATGCCTGTATCAGGATCTTGTAAATAGTTGATAAATGCATCGCAGGCTTTTTTCGTTGCATCATCATTGAGTTGCGACGCATCGTGTAAAGTAATTCCTCTTCCCTGCCCTACGGTTAAAAGCCCCGCTGTCAGGCGATCATCTGAAACGTTAGATTGAGCGAGGATCTTTTGAATAGCCCGGCTAAAGACTTTGTGTGTTGTTTCAGCTTCATTCCATTGATTTAAACGATCTCCAATTCCTTCAATCTTAGCCCCATTTAACATTGGGGTCACCTCGACATCATAAAAATGGCCTTTGTGATCGACTGTCACTGTAAATGAAGCAGGTGTTGTTGTTGTCATAAATCCTCTTTTTCTTTACTCCATTTTAACAAAAATTTTACTATAATACAAGTTTTTGTTATGAAGATTGCTATATTAATCCTCAATAGGTTAAGATTAGTCTTTTCAAAACTATGAAAAAAGAGCTTGATATCCAATCACTTATATCTGGCAAGAGCCGCCCCTACAGATCGATTCTGCTGCTTGGCCCTCCGGGCGCTGGTAAAGGCACCCTAGGGAAGCTCCTCAGCAGCGCTGGAAACCATTTCCACCTCTCCTCAGGAGACATCTTTAGAGGCCTCTCCCCAGAGTCCCCTGCAGGCAAGCTATACCATTCCTATGCCGGCAAAGGCCACCTCCTGCCCGATGATGTCACCGTCGGCATATGGCACCACTTCGTCGAAGGGCTGATCGCCACAAACCGGTACTTTCCCCACCAACAGCTCCTCCTCCTTGACGGCATCCCCCGCACCATCCATCAGGCCGAACTCTTAGAAAGACACATCCAGATCATGCATATTATCGTTCTAGAGACCCAAAACATCGATGAATTGATCAAAAGGATGAAAAGACGTGCACTCATCGAACGGCGTGCAGACGACCTGGAAGACACCGTTTTAGAGACCCGCATGAGGGTCTACGCAGAAGACACCCAAAAGCTCCTCCAACACTATCCCTCCCACCTCATTAGCCGCTTCAAGGCCGACCAACGGCCCCTCGAGGTCCTCCGGGATGTCCTGGCCAAACTATCCCACCTCTTAAGCCATAGCGAAGAGTCCTATATTTAATAACCTGAACTTTGGGTTTAAATCCTTCAGAGGCAGCGACTTTTCCGGTGCTTTTTGCATTTTTTTGCTTGAGAATAGGCATTCTGACTATTCTCTGCTCAAAAAAATGAAAAAATCCCTCGAAACCCTTGCTGTCTCTGAAGGATTTAAACCCAAAGTCCAGGTTAATAAAAAAGGCCGCAGGAAAACCTGCAGCCTTTGATTGACCTCGCTAAAGAAGTCTTTTAGAGCTCACCCTCTATAACGAGGGTATCGTCTTCACTGGAGACTTCATCTAATAATACCGTATCTTCTCCTTGAGTAGACCTCGCAGCACTCCCTGGTGTCTGAGTACTACTGCTATCCTGACCTGGAGAGCTTGCATCCAAGCTATCACCCATATTTAACATCATTGTGTCACCGGGTATTGAGGCAGGAGCAGGGTTGACGGTTGCAGGAAGCACCTTCACCCTTTTTTTGATTTCTTCAAAAACAGATGGTTCTGATTTTAAGTTTCTCGCTTTTAATTCAGTTTGGAGCGGAGAAACTCTGTCCTCTACCTGTTGTTGACGGGCAGAGATCTTTGTTTTAGGCTGTTTTTGTGATTTGTAGTATTTATCCTCTTGTCTAACCGCTTCTTCAGCCACAGCAAGAGTTACCCCTTTTGCGATGTCAAAGTTAGAGCTAATCCGAGCTTCAATGCCCTGTCGTATATCTGACTTACCAAAAAGCTTGTCGCTAACGACAAATGCCCCACTGACCTTCGTTGTCATGAGAGAGCCCTCTAGAAGTATGGCTTCTTGACGCTCTATGCTTTTCTTATAAGCAGGAATCGTCTCCTCATCTAATTTTTTTACCTTGTCACAAGCTGTAATCGCCTTCCGGTAGGCAACGGCCATCTTAGATCCTTTAGAGGAAAGGTCCCCAACCTTCAACGCACGTCCAATTTCAGCAACCTCTGCTCCGCTAAGGCTAATCATTGTGCTAGTTTTTTTCGCTGCAATTTCTGTTATAATGCTACCGATTGTTTTCAGAGCATTCTCGGCGTTTCTCTTAGCTGCTTCTTCAAGCGATGGACGAGCTGCTTCTTCTCGCCTTAAAATTGTTTTCTGGACTTCTTCGTTCTTTTTCGTTTCTTCTATTTTCTTTTTGAGCTTATTTATCTCCGCAGCTATTTTATCCTTCTCTGTTTGATAATTCTGCTTTAGAAGCTCAAGTGCGCCTTGTCTCAGTAATGGGGGTATGGAGTCATCGTTATTGAGCACTCTGTGTTCATCCAACTTGTATTGTATCTCCAATGCCGAGTCTTCGGTTTTCAGTTTAACAAGCCTCTCTTCTTGGTCTGGAATACTGTGACTACACTTCATAACTTCTAATTTTGCTTTAACGAGAGTCTCATGAGATTCTGTTATTGCATCTCTATCCCTTTTATTCTGTTGAATTTTCTCTTCCTGTATCTTTGTTAATCGCTTAGTTAAGGCCTCAATGTCCTTACGTGCGTTATTCATTGCTTTTACAAGACGGCCACCCGCTGTTCCATCATTCTTAGTCTCGTCTGGCAAATCTTCAACTTTTTTACCAGTCTCTTTAAAAAATGCGTCGATATCGTTCAAGCTATAATCTGCTTTATTTGTGATCACTCTTTGATTTTCCGCTAATTCATTCTGAGCCGTCGTTAATTCCTCTAAAGCTGCTACGTGTTCTTTCCTAGCAATTTTGAGGTTATTTAAATCCGCAACAGTCAGAGACGATACTGACGAGAGAGCGACTCCATGACTATGGATACTGTTCAACTCTTCATCGGTGATGTCACCCTCTTCGTTCATCAGGATTTCAAGCTGCTTGCTAAAATCGTCCACCGTACTTTGAAGTTGCGTCTCTTGAATATCGTCTGCTTTATCATTTAACTCACCGTATAGCTCAATCAAAGTCAACCCATCGCCGAGTTCAGGGATCGAAGCTAGACCTTCAACAAAGGCCTTTGAAATCCCTTGAAGGTCTTCGCGACCTCCAGATTCTTGATTAGCAACGTGAACTTGAGAGACAAAATCAACCACGAATTCGATATAGTTTTTATTCATCGAAGTAGAATGTTTCTTCGAATCTACTATTGGACCTTCAACTGGTTTTCTTGCTCGGAGTTGATTCACTGTTTTCAGAATATGGCCTTCAGTATCCTTACTCAGCTCACTCTGGATATCATCAAGATAATCCTTCTCCTTTTTACTGAATTCATGATCCTCAGCTTGCTCGATGGCTAATTCAATCAACTGATCGTACTGTTCCACTAACTTCTTGCCTGCAGTCTGAGCTTTTTGGCGGGCCCCTTTTCTTTGAATTGCTGGTTCTACCGGAGCATTGTCAGCTGCTTTCTGAGCTGTACGATAAGCTTTATAGACGCTTTTGACCTTATCAATTTGAGCGCATAAAGCTGTATGTGTTCGATAAAGGTCAAGGTTCGCCTGTTGTTTTCCATTAAGTCTTACGAGCTTTTCTTTGAGCGTGAGAAATCCATAATAAACGTGCTCAATACCATAGCTTCTAGAGGCCTTTGCTCTTTCGAAGGCTTTCGATGCACTATCAATACTAGCCTCGGCAACCTTAGCCGTTAAGGATGTACTCAATACGTCTTTAATTAGGCGTACGTCTGGTAACCTGTTTGGGTTGTTTGTTGTTTGGCGTATTTCTATTGCTCCGCTTAGACCTGTTGCCATGATAATTATCCTCTATTAGTTAGTTGATTATTTAATATGACACTATTATACATAAATAAATCTTTATTTAAAACTTAAATTTTATTGATTAACTAAATTAGTTTAAATGCTTTACACAACGACTTAATTGCAAATGAGATGCTATTGCAGAATTAAGTCTTGGTCGATTTGATGGATTTATTTGGGGCTTGTTAAGGCTTGCATGAGAGGGACCAATATCAGGATGATTGCATCATTTTATTAACCTGCTGATTTTCAGGATGTTGTGATTTTTAATTAATTCTCTAACTGATTGATTTTAAGTAGGAAGCGTTTGACTTCCTCCCCTCCATAAATGGAGGGGATTCCTACGGCGTTCGGCTAAAAATCTAACCGACTCGCTTCGGCGGGTTCCTGCTATGTGAATTCGTCAAGCCATAAGTGTTTCTCTAACTGTTTTGCCTCTTGTTTTAGCCCGATCAATAGTTTCGGTCTTTTAACGACCTTTTAAATTACTTTAAGGTCTACCTGCTATTCGTGGTCAGGCCCAGAGGCATGCCACCAGTTGTTTTTCCGAACTATTAAAGTGGGGCGCCACCAACTGCTTCACGTGATGTATTTTCATACTCACAAGGAATCACGGCGTGGTCACCCCGGTAAATCAAGTTAAGTTTTCAAGGCTTTTATTTATGCTATTTGTTTCTTAACGGTATAATATCGAGAGTTGTCCCAACACAACCCTCCTTCTTAAGCCTTTTTCAGGCGGCTGTAGCCATCGTAGTTTTTATTTCTGCTCTGTACAAACACTTCTTTCGGAAGCATGCTCGAATATGACCTATGAGACGCCTTGCTACCGCGACAATCGCTTTCTTGCCCCCCGCTCTTACGGATATTCGATTATATACGGCTCTTAACTGGGTATCATGTTGTATTGCTTTCCAGGCGGCTAGTACGAGAATTCTTCGGATGACAGTTTTTCCCTGCCTGCTAATGTGACCTTTTCGAATATGCCCTCCCGAGGAGTGTTCAGAAGGAGTAAGTCCTGTATAGCTAAATAGTTGCCGCTCATTGTCAAAATATGACATGTCTTCGACCTCGTTTGCTAAAATCCGAGCCCCTACAGGTCCTATACCAGGAGTGCTTCGGTAAACCATTTCTAAGGTTGCGTCTTCAGCTGCTTGTTTGACTATTTCAGTATCAATTGCCTTAATCCTTACATTCAATTGTTGCCACATATCCACGAGGTGATTAAGGGCATTTCGTAAGCCATCTCTCATCGGCAGGGTTTTGAGGCTCTCGATCCACTTAGGACACACTTTTTTCTGGGCAGTTGGAGAGATCAACCCGTGCTGATGTAAGAGGGATTTAATTTGATTGGCAGTCGTCGTTCTATGTTCAACAACCGTATCACGCAATCTTGTAAGGGCTCTTTTTTCTTCGCGCTCTTCACTGGGTACATGGATCCCTTTAAGTCGGTTTGCTTCCAGCTGCGTTGCTATTTTTAGCGAGTCTCTTTTATCTGTTTTTACTCTGTCCCCAATGGCAACTTCAATACCTGCTGCATGAACGACCAAGTTTTTTATGCCATTTTTCTCAAGTATTCGATGGAGGTGAAAGCCGGAGAATCCAGCTTCATAAGCGCTCTCAATCTTGGCTCCCGGAAAGAATTTATTACAAAAGACCACAAGCCCCTCAGGATTGGCTGGTAGGGTTGCTTTTTTTACCACAATCTTCTCGCAAAGTGCTGTGACTGCATAGGTCTTTTTATGCACATCTATTCCCAAATATATTTTCTTGCCTGTATAGTCTTTCATGACGGTTCTCCTAAGTTTGGTTACTTAAAGCTTAATTTTTAAGCTAGAGAACCGTCTTTGTTCAAGTAAAAGTTCCTTGCACAAGACCGGCTATCTGATATTCAGCATAGCAACTGCTTCATTGAGCGGTCTAAATGCACCATCTCTCCACAGGCTAACGAGCGAAGTCCTCGCTCTAAAATATTCATTGCTCCGACTACGTCGGCATGATTTTTATATTTGCAATTGACACATTCGAATTGGGTTTGTGTCTTACGACTTTTTTCTGAAATATGCTTGCAAGGGGGACAAGTTTGGCTAGTATATTCCGGAGGAACCATGACTAACATTCCACCGTTCCATTCTAGTTTATACTCCAACTGGCTACGGAACATTGCCCACCCTTGATCCAAGATTCTCCGATTAAGAGCGGTTTTACGATGTACATTCTTTCCCGGTTCTTTTTTTGTTCCCGAAGCTGATTTGGACATATTTCTTATCTGCAATTCTTCAACACATACAAGCGCGTGGTTTTTGCTGATTGTTGTGGTGACTTTATGCAGAAAGTCTTTACGGGCATTTGCAATGCCCGTATGAATTTTCTGGACCTTGGCTTTCTCCTTTTTCCAATTACTACTGAATTTGACCTTGCGCCTCATATCCCGCTGGCTGCGGCGTAGTCGTTCTTGCTTTTTCTTAAAACTGTTTAATGGAGCGATATAGTTTCCATCGTTCATCGTCGCAAAACGGGCAATGCCCATATCGATCCCAACAGAAGTATTTGCGGGATGCTTTGGCCGTTCAGCTTCTTGCTCTGTTTGAATGGAAATAAACCATTTTTTGCCGCTATTGGTCACTGTGACGTTGCGGACTTCTCCTACGACTTTTCGGCTTTTGCGGTACCGGAGCCAGCCTAGTTTTGGGAGGAAGATGCGGCTATTGTCCTGATCGAGTTTTATTTGTGCAGGGTCAGGATAACGAAAGCTGGTTTTTTGGCCTTTCCGTTTATAGCAGGGAAAGTTTGCGCGCTTTGCAAAAAAGTTCTTAAAGGCTCTGTCTAAATCTTTTAAGGCATGCTGTAGTGAATGGCATGGTGCGTCATAGAGCCAAGGTGTCTCTTCGGAATGGCGCCACTCTGTGAGCTGTTTTGCCATGCTCTCATAGCTAATGAATGTGTTGCCTGCTTCGTGATTACCGATTTGGATCGTTAATGCTTTATTAAATACAAAACGGCAAGCTCCAGCAAATTTACGCATGGAACTTTCTTTCTCTTCATCTTGATAGAGTTCAAATTGGAAGGCTTGCTGCCGTTTCATAGGCTAAATTATAATTTGGCAAACGAAAAAAACCAATGAGATTCTGTCTAAACGTGCACATTTCTGGTAAGGGGGAAATTCGGAGCGCGGTTGACCCAGTCCTGAAGGACTGGGTTTGCCCGCGCAGAAGGATCAAGAATCTATGCCATAGATGCTGAACCTATCCAAAAAGGCTTATAAAGAATTTCGGGATAGGTTCTAATTCGACAACAGTTTCTTGTTCTTGTCATTCCTCATAGGAAAAATCCAATTCATCTGATAGCAAAGGCGAAGTGTCTTTAGAACCTATAGAGGTGGGACGCGAAGAGCTTGGCCTATTATGACCTCTCGATATACTTCTATCCGCCTCCTCATACCACGTCCCCACATCAGGTATACCAGCGTCACACCACTCCTGTGCATCATCGCTAAGGTTAGTCGGTTCAGCTGGTAAGCGCTGATTTTGAACAAGTATTGGCGCAAAAGTAGATGCAACAGGGGATGAAGACGCTGCAATTCTATCTTCGATAGCTTTCAAAACATCTTTCGGATTAAAACTTGCTGTTTTTAATTTAGTAGCAAGCGGAAGAGTTCTTTGAGCCATCCGTTTTTGCATGTGAGTCATCTTTTTCACAGGCCCTTGTTGCGATTGATAGCGTTTATCCTTTTGGGCAACAACTTCTTTAGCGACTGCAAGAGTTAACTCTTTTGCGAAGGCAAGGTTATCTGAAAGCTGAGCTTTAATGCCCCGTTGGATCCACCCATTTTCTTCACCAAAGAGATTTTTATTAACAATGAATTGTCCCTCTCTAGTCAAGGTGAATGGTTGATCTTTGAGTTGCAATATCAGGTGCTCTAATTTTGCTATGTGAGGAACACATTTAGAAACACACTCCTCCTTCATTATTTTGGCAAAGGCCTCATTTGTTTTGAATATTTGTTTAATTATTCGAGATTTTGCAATAAAAGGCTTCTCAACGCCAAAATACTTTCCAATCTGAGCAATTTCTTCCGCACTAAAATGACCGATTGGGGCAACTTTAAGAGCATGAATTTCGGCTTTCAACTGCCGGATTTCATCTTCCCAAGCTTGCGCGTCTCTTTTAGCAGCCTTTTGTTTGATCAGCTCAAGGGTATTCCGTGCGGAAAGGCCTTTATTAAGTTCAACTCTTCCCCTCCATGCGTTTGTATCCATTTCCCGTTCGAGCCTTACTATATTTAATGGGTCCAGGCGGTCAGCGGCTTTCAGTTGTTTAAGACGCATTCTTTGCTCACTGATTATCCCTTGAAGACGCTCAATATTTTCTTGTACTGATTCGATCGTTTCTTGACACTCTTTGGCCACACGTTGATCGTATTCTATTGCTGCTAATTGTCGAGACTTCATATCAATCATTGCACGTATTGCTAACGCCTCGTTTGCGAAACGGCCAACCGCTGTTTCATCCTTCTTAGCTGCGCGTAGCACCTCTTCCAAGTTTTTACCGATATCGGAAAAAAATGCTTCGACATCTTCAAAGCTATATGGTGATGTCTCTCCGATCACTTGTTGATCTAGTTCAAATTCTCTCTGAGTTTGCAAAAGCGCTGCAATTGTTTCTTCCCTTTTTTTGTTAACTAGCTTGAGGGCATTTAATTCTTTGGCTGTCAACTGTGGTAGTACTGACGAGAGAGCGACTCCATTATAGTGGATGCTAGCCAGTTCCTCAGGTGTAACATCTTCTTTTTTGTCCTTCAAAACTTCGAGCTGCTTCATGAAATAGCTCATAATGCTTTTCAGCTGAGCCGTTTGAAAATATACATCGAACTCTTGACCGTTTAGCAAATCATATAAATCGGACAAAGTCTCCCCTTCTGCAAATTCAGGGATCGAAGCTAAACCTCGTATAAAGGCTTTTGAAATCTCTTGAGAACTTTCATAACCTCCCGATGCACGTTTCGCAGTGAGGACATGTGAGGCAAAATCCATCACAAAGCTGCAGTATCTATCATGAATACCAGTGATATCAAAATTATGATAACTTAATGGCAGGCTTTCAACGTATCTTCTTGCTCGGAGTTGATTCACTGTTTGCAGAATATAGTCCTTACTAAGTTCATTGTGGATATCAGCAAGATACTTATCTTTATCGAGTCTATGAGTTTCAGCTTGCTCGATGGCTAATTTAATCAAATCATCGTGCCCTTTAACTAACTTATCGCCTGCAGTCTGTGCTTTTATACGGGCATCTTTTCTTTCAGGAGATTTATCAGCTGTTTCCTGAGCTGTACGATAAGCTTTAAAGGCGCTTTTGACTTTGTCAACTTCAGAACATAAAACAATATGTGTTTGATAAAGATCAAGATTCAGCTCTTGTTCGAGAGTAAGGCCGACGAGCATTGCTTTGATCGGGAGAATAACTCTATAATGAACGTGAAAAATACCATAGCTGGCGGAGACCTTCGCTTTCTCAAGCTTCTTCTCCTCTATAGTCATGCATTCATCCAATAGTCCATTATTGGTAATCATTTGGCGAAGTTTATGGCCTAGGCTTGAATTGCCGATCCTTTGGCTAAGCTTATTCCCTGAATCTGACGTAGGATAAACCGCAGTCTGGGTTGGACTCTGTGGCGAAACTGTTTTTACCGCTGGCATGATAATTACCTTTTTATTAATCAGTTATTTATTGTTTAATTCACTCATCGTCAGAAAAATTTGATTCATCTCTTAACAAAGGCGAGGTATCTTCAGAAACTCTCAATATATTTCTATCCGCCTCCTTATACCACGTCCCCACATCATGTATACCAGCGTCGCACTCCTCCTCTGCATCATCGCTAAGGTTGGCCGGTTCGGATGATAAGCGCTGATCTTGAACGCGTCTTGGCGCAGAAGTCGATGCAACAGGTGATGAAAGCGCTTCAATTCTCTCTTCGATTGTTTTCAAAACACCATTCTGATTAAACCTTGCCGTATTTAATTTAGAAGCAAGCGGAAGAGTTCTTTGAGCCATCCGTTTTTGCATGTGAGTCATCTTTTTCTCAGAACCTTGTTGCGATTGATAGTGTTTATCCTTTTGGTCAACAACTTCTTTAGCGACTGCAAGAGTTACATCTCTTGCGATAGCAATGTTAACTGCAATCTGAGCTTGAATGCTCTGCTGGACTTCCTCACCAAAGAGGTTGTCATTCATACCAAATTCTCCATTTTTCATAGTGAATGGTTGATCTTTAAGTAGTGCAATCCAACCTTTTATTAGTGCTTTATGAGGGGCATACGTCTCTTCTTTTACTTTGGCAATGGCTTCTTTTGTTTTACTTAATTGCTGAGTCATTCGAGATCTTGTAGAGGAAGGCTTCTCAACGCCAAAATATTTTGCTATCTGAGCAACTTCTTCCGCACTAAGACTCATTATAGGGGCAACTATGCGTGCACGACGGTAGTTAGCTTGCATAGCTTGCTCACCTGTTTCAGCAACCTTGTCTTTGAGCGGATTAAGTCTTGTTTTTGCATTACCAAGTTTACATAATTCGTTTATTTTTTTACGTTTGCTTGTCTCTATTTCCAATTTGAGCTTTTCAATTAAATCGTTTTGTCTTGATCGCTCAATGTCATAACGTTTTTTTTCTTCTGCAATTCTCTGTTGATCCGATGAATCCACTGTGTTGCTGAACTTCTTGAAGTCTCTGTCCAACTTGTCGATATTGACTTCCATTTTCTGAAGAGCCGTGTCTTGGTCTTTGATTACACGATTAAGACGCAGAATTTCTTCGTTCGCTTGTTCGATAACTATTTCACACTCGTTAAGTGTTTCGTGATACTTTTTATACTTTTCTTCTATTGCTGCTAATTCATTAGACTCGGTCCTAATCAATTCACCCATTGATAGTGTCTTTCTTGCAAAACGGCCGACCACTGTGTTAAACTGCGTTACATCGTCCCTAGCATCTGTTAGCACGTCTTCCATTTTTTTACCGATATCGCCAAAAAATGCTTCGATATCTTGATAGCTATATCGTTGATCTTGTGCTTGTGGTGTTTGCTCAAATTCACTGTGTACTTTTAAAAGCGCTGCAACTGCTTCTTTCTGTTCTTTATTAACTTTCTTGAGGGCATTTAATTTTTCGACAGTCAAATGGGGTAATACTGACAATAAATTGACTCCATGACAGTGGATGCTGGCCAATTCCTCAGATCTAATATCTTCTTTCTTGTTCATTAGAACTGTGAGCTGCTTCCTGAAATGATCTTCAATGTTTTGCATCTGAGCTATTTGATGATGCTTAACGAGCTCTGGATCATTTAGCGAATCATATAAATCAGACAAAGTCTCCCCTTCTGCAAGTTCAGGAATAGAAGCTAACCCTTGAATAAAGGCTTTTGAAATCTCTGTAGAACTTTCACGACCGCCCGATGCACACTTCGCAGCGTCGACATGTGCGACAAAATTCGTCACTAAGGAGCGGTATAGACCGTGCACATAAGTGATATCAACGTTCTTAAAATCTAATACAGATCTTTCAATGGGGCTTCTTACTCGTATTTGATTTATTGTTTGCAGAATATAATCCTTACTAAGTTCATTCTGAATATCGTCAAGGTACTGATTTTTATCGAGTTCATGGTCCTCAGCTTGCTCGATGGCTAGTTTAATCAAATCGTCGTACCTTTCTAATAACTCGTAGCCTGCAGCCTGAGCTTCTTTGCGGGCCTCTTTTCTTTCAGTTGCTGATTCTAGCGGAGTATTGTCAACTGTTTCCTGAGCTGCACGATAAGCTCTAAAGGCGCTTTTGACCTTGTCAACTTCAGCACATAAAGCAATGTGTGTTCGATAAAGATCAAGGTTCGACTCTTGTTCTAAAGTAAGGCTGAAGAGCTTTGCTTTAATCGGGAGAATAACTCTATAATAAACATGCGAAATACTATAGCTAGAAGAGGCCTTAACTCTTTCAAGTTTACTCTCCTCTAGAGTCATGCATTCATTCAATAGACTGCTTCCATTATTGCCAATTCCTTGGCGAAGTTTATAGCCTGGGCTTGACAATTGGCTAAACTTACCCTCTGAACCTGACGTGGGATAAACCCTATTCTGGGGTGGACTCTGTGACGAGAATATTCTTGGCCATGGCATGATAATTACCTTTTTATTAATCAGTTATTTAATATTTAAATATTATAAACAAATAAACATTTGTTTTAAATAATAGCAATTATTTTAATGTATAACACATAAACACTATACACAAACATCTAATATTCAATTACATGCTAAAAAACTATATTAACAATAATTTTATTGAATTTAAAAATAAATTTTACTAAAATTAGATATGTAATTAAGAGGTTAATATGAATAATACCACGGAATTGAACAGTAAGATTGCCGGCCTTGAGAGCCAAGTCGATCTATTAGAATCGGAACTTAGCTATATCGATCAATTGCTTCTTAAATGCGGGTTTCCCGAAGGGATTAAGACCCTAAAAATGACTGTCGAAGAGCTACTTAGTCAAGGCGCTACCGATATCGACGAAGACGAATCAGAAATGCTTTAAAATTAACGACTTATATCCAATCAAATCTTAAGGGCAGACCGGCTAAGGTCTGCCCTCTTGCATTTTACGGAATTTTAGGGTTTAATGATGAGTAAGTTATGGGCAAGTTGATTTTTGAGCACAGCGGAGAAGAGAAGGAGGTCCCGGATGGGGAGCCCATCGCTTCAGTCTGTGAAGAGGCAGGGGTGCCCTTTGCCTGCACGGAAGGGGTTTGCGGAACCTGCGTGATCGAAGTTGTCGAAGGGATGGAGAACCTATCCCCCTTTACCCAAGAAGAAAAAGACTTCCTCGGAGATGAGGGCAGGGAAAGGCTTGCCTGCCAGTGCAAACTCCGGGGCGGATGCTTAAAAATTAAATTTTAGAGGAAACCATGCAAGACCAAATTACAAAAGAGATGACCATCGACGAGATCTTCACAAGGTTTCCTCAAAGAGGTCAAAGACTGGCTCAAGAGATGCAAAATGCAGGCTTAAACTGCGTTGGCTGCGGAGCCTCTGTTTGGGAGACGTTAGAAGCCGGCATGCTCGGCCATGGGTTTAAAGAGGAAGATTTAGAAAAGCTCCTCAAAAAACTCAACGCGATCTTAGCTGAGGAAATCGACACCTCTACTATTTCCCTAACCCCCAAAGCAGCTGAGAAGTTTAAAGAGATTCTCTCTGAAGAAGGGAAAGACGGCTGGGGACTGAGATTTGCCGACCGCGCTGGCGGATGCAGCGGCTTTGAGTATGTGCTGGACTATTCAGAAAAGGCCTTAGAGAACGATGAAGTTTTTCACTCTAATGGGATTGACATCCATGTCAGCCAATCTTCGGTCCCTCGACTCAAAGGCTGCGTCATCGACTTCGTCGATGGGCTGAATGGCTCAGGATTCAAAATCTCCAATCCCAATGCCAAAGGCGCCTGCGGCTGCGGCAAGTCCCAGAGCTACTAGAGTGCGTCCCTAGTAAAAAACTTAACCTCTAACCGTTCAAAAGACAGCTTTTTAGAATCTTTTTGCGTAAAGGAGGAAGATGTTTTTTCGCGGTATGCCAAACAATATTGACATCGACCCCGAAGTATTCATGGATCAGGAGATTCCTCATCCCAGACTCATTTGTTTCCATGGAATATCGGCATGAGCACGTTTGACCGTCGCAGGAATGCTTCTACTCGCCTCTCCAATAATTTCTAAATTCCTTACAACGGCATCTATCACCAATTCATTTTTCTTGAACTGGTTCAACGTCATCCGTTTTGTAAAACGGCCGATTTTCTCTATTGCACGAAGAATATCTTGAATACGAACAGAACAATCTCTAGAAGACATGTTTTGCTTCTTTTAGAATACGTTCTTTGAGGGCGGGATGAAGCGCATTTTTTGTAACCAAGTCTACTTCACAACCAAGTAACTCTTCCAAATAAGTTTTTATTTCCATAAAAATGAACAATCCCCGTTTGGAATCAAAATCTATCAAAATATCGACATCGCTTTTAGCTGTCCCTTTGTTTCTTGCAACGGAACCAAAAAGAGCAAGCGTGCGCACTCCTAGCTGACAAAGATCCTTTTTATGTTTACTTAAAATGCTTCTAGCTTCCCTAAATAACATCTCTCACCCCATGCTCTCATAATACTAAAATCTGGATGTCAAACTCAATAAAGAAAAAACTAACTCTTCTTCCTGCGGAAAGTTCCCAGCGTCTCCGTCTGCATCTCGATCGCCCGATTGTCAGGACCAAACATGAATGTCACTTGCTCATTGCCTGAGTTAATCGTCGACCACAGCAAAGTAAACGTATCATTACTCCAAGCTAGTAGCCGGCCTTTCCAAAGCGCAGGCCCTGCCTCCAGAACCAACCCTCCGTTTTCTGTTCTAATCTTAATCAATCCATACAAAATGCTCTCAAAAACCCCGGTGTATTGTTCAAGAGAATGACTCGGAGGTAATGCACCTGGAGGTTTAGGAGTGACTTTGAAAAGATCTTCTATCGATTCTTCCATCTTCAGGATCCCGGCCTCGATATTCATCCTGCTTTTTCCCAGATATTTCTCTAAAAACTTAGCTCGTATCACTTCGGGCAGCGGGGTCAGGTTGAGATTACTCAAAATGCAGATGCCCAGTTTAAGTTCTGGAATGAGCGTTACATTGGTCCGCACTCCATCGAGAGCTCCTCCTTTTTCAACAATCATGAACCCGTTGTAATTGTAGTTGCCCCATCCGAGTCCGTAGCTGAACGAAGCATTGGGATTGATGGGCGGCGCTTCAGAAATAGAAGCTTCCGACACCATCGAAGGAGCAAAAATTTCTCGTACCGTCGCCTGCTTTAAAAGGCGCTTTCCTTGAAAAACTCCCCCATTCAAATGCATGATCATAAATTGCGCCATATCAGTCGCTGTTGATGTAATGCCGTCCGCTCCGGGAAATCCCCCTACCTGGTCTAAGGCAATCACCGCTATTTTCCCATCGATCATCGCATGAGCAGCTGCAACATTTTGTTGGTCTAAATGGGTTCTAAAACCACTTCTTTTCATCTCTAAAGGAATGAGCAGTTGCGTGGAGATTGCCTTTTCCCAAGAGGTCTTGAATATCTTTCCTAAGAGCTCTCCTGCCACAAAAAAACCGACGTTGGAGTAGTTCGCGAGATTGCGAAAACTCGTTGCAGGCTCGATGAAGCGAACACGATAGAGAATTTCCTCAGAGCTATAGCCCATTTTGCCTAAAAGATCTCCTCTAAAAGCCGGAAGACCTGTGCGATGTGCCAGAAGATCGCGTGCCGTCGCAAAACGGGATGGATAAGAATCTTTCAGAGCAAACTGTGGCAAATTTTTAATAATTTCTTCATCCCATTTTAAGAGTCCTTTATCAACTCCCACGCCTAGCCCTGCAGCGGTAAACACCTTGGAAACCGAAGCCAACTGGAAAATAGTCTCTGGGTCCACCGGTCCGCTTTCATCAATCCGTCTCACTCCAAATCCTTTGATAAAGACAACCTTGTCCTCTTTGACAACTGCTACTGCAACACCGGGAACTTTCCATTGAACCCGCATCTCCTCAACCCACCGCTCAAATTCATTCCAATCTTGAGCATAGATTCCACATTCACTTGCAAGTAAAATAATAAATAAAATTAAATTCCTAACCATATTTTCTAAATAACAGATTTTGTTTTTACAAACAAACTAATATAAAATCTGTTTTTAAGTTTTTAAATAATAAAAGATGTGAAACTGTTGAAGCCGCTCAACTTGAATAAGTTGAGCGATATAGTTTATATGATTCTAAACAAATCATTTTTTTTAAAAAGAAACAGGATCAGCACGATCGCAAGCGGCAGGATAGGTAGGATGGTACATTCTTTTATACTCCAATTTCTTCCTTCCAAAGTTAACGAGCAAACCAATTC